>Ga0302186_10001229_pt1 | contig 21763 bp, 21 predicted proteins | sample II_Bog_E1_2_FD_198782 | JGI IMG/M metagenome (GOLD analysis project Ga0302186, IMG submission 198782) | Peat permafrost microbial communities from Stordalen Mire near Abisko, Sweden - II_Bog_E1_1 | ecosystem: Environmental > Terrestrial > Soil > Wetlands > Peat | place: Sweden: Abisko...
TCTGCTTAAGGAAAAAAAGTACCTCCGTCACTACTTTTGGTATGCCCTAAGTATTACACTCTTTAGCAGTTGAATTTTTGGGGAAAACAAACCATTTCTTTATTTTTTTTTAATTAAAAAAGTCATGTAAATTTAATGAATTTTGTTTTTCATTATGTTATTTCTTTTAATATTATTCTCTTGAAATTATGAAGTCCAGCCCATGGAAAAATCAGCTGGTACGGTAAGAATATATTTCGTTGAATTCCCTACACCAGTCTTGTTGATCTGTGGACATCCAATGATTCTCAAATCAACTGTTAATCGATCTCCTACAAATTGTTCATCTGTGGCTGCTTGATGCATTAATACAATAGTCTGAGCCATAAACGTTGTGACTATCAACTGAGTTCGTAACAGGATGATCATTTGTAATTGTTGTTTGAAACTAGCAGTCTGATTGATGAACAATTCTCCGAAAAGAGGCCAATTTGTGACGGAATGAGTCAAGTTGGAAGAAAAAGTCATATTAGCCAATGTAAAATCCAAAATGTTTATTTGTGATATAAAACCCAAAGAATTAGCGGTAGTTGGTATGAATTGGAGATTTACTATAATATTAGTTACAGTCAAATTCAGAATAAATGGAGTGGAAGCATCTTGTTGAATGGTATGCGTGCCTTGCGACAAGAGATAATTAAAATAGACAGAACTCGTCACATTTTTTATTGATAAATTCAAACTATTATCATCACATGGCGTTATTTTGCAATCATTCCAATCGATGATTAAGTTTCTTAATTCAATGTTGGAAAAGGTGAAGGTATAATTCTTTTTGCTCAGAGTGAAATTAAAGGTGAAATTATCTGATCCTATCGGAAAGTTGTTAAAAAATGCGGAGACATATGGTTGAACCAAAGTTTTAGTCAAAACTGGCAGATTATCTAAATCATAAACGAATTCTAAGTGAGGAGGCAAAGCGCAAAATATATGAGAAAAGGAGGCACACAGACAAATGAAGAAGAAAATTTTGTTCATTTGATTTTTAAGTTTTTTGATTTTTTTGATTTTTGTATCTCAAAATTGAATTTATTTTGAAATAAAATCATTTGTTTTGTTCTTTTTCTATCAAAATTCTTTTTTGAAAATTTGTTGTTATTTTTATAAGAAAAAATGTGTTATTATCATAAGTAAGCCCAAAATCAAAAAATTATTTATTTTTCCAGCAAACATAATTTGAAATTGTTCGAATGCTATGACAAAACAATTAATATTTTTGCAAAATCCTCTATTTTAAAAAAATGGTGAATATATTTTCAAAACCTTTTCATTTTTCCTATTTTAAGGAAAAAATTTGTTATATTTTTTAATTTTTTTTTCGCTAAATTCATGAATTCAAATTCAAACACTTTGCCAGACTGCCCCACCTATGATTCCCATTGTATCCAAAAAATCGATGAGCTTCATGGTCTCAAGACAACATATGGTTCTTTGAAGAATTCCTATGTAATATTTCAGCGTCTAACAAATTTCTCTATTTTTTTTCTCAATATAAAGCGTATCACCAAAGAAAATTATAAGCGTTTCAAAAGCAAAAAGCCTCAACAATCCATGTCCCAATCTAAATATTCCGTCAATCAGCCTCTTTATCGTTATAACACCAATAAATTGGATCGAACATTACGACAATTCACTGAGGTCTTTTACTTAACAAAGCCTTAGTTTTTAAAAATCTAACTTAGACTCAAGATGAAATCAGCAATTTCATTAAAGAACCCGGCTTGAAAATCCATAAATCGACCTTATCTTCGAAATTGGAGCCTTATTCCTCTAGTTTCAATCCCCCATTCCTCCCAGAGCAAAAACCCTTGAAATCCCTTACTAAAAGTCTAGAAAAAGACATTGAAAAGGTCATAAAGACCAAAGAATATGAGAAAACTCAAGGCCAAATTGAAGATTCTGAGACTTTGATCAAGATTCCTCATAAACTAGACTTCAAATATGAGCCTTTGGAGAAATTTGATGAAGAAATCCTTCATGATAATGATCCCGAAAGCATATTAAAGAAAGGTCCGATTAGAGGCTTTTCGCGTTGGCATGAGCAAAACAACGAATTAGTATGGAAAGAATGCACTATTTGGGAATTCGATAAGATGGAAAACCGCTTTTTGATCCAATGGAACAATTCAAACGCTTTCAAGAAGGTGAAAAGATTGAATTTGATGTTGGAAGGCGATTGTGAAAGTGATTTTAAGAAAAGGATCGAATTCGCGAAAAACACTAGATTAAAGAAATTATATCAAGGCAATATGGAAAGTAAAATGCAAAGTCTTAATTTATTAATATAGAGGCTTTTTTATTAGATAAAATCGAGATGCAATCACAATTCATAGATCTTTATTATCCTAAGGCCACGCTTGATAAGATTGTGGAGTTGTAATTAGAGTTTTTCTTGAATAATTTAGACTAAAATTGGCTTTAGGAGCTTCAGAAATAGCGAATCTTTGCCCACTGAAGAAGAGAAATTGCCTGTTATTGCGAATATCCTCAGTCATTATAAATTCCATGTCTTGAAATTCACTAATGAACTTAATTCAACAGGGTCTTTACAGAATTTGCTTAAAAAGTCTGATTTTTCCTCATTTTTTCAATATAATCTACCCATTTCCTTTTAAGATTTTATCCCGCTTTCTCTAAGAAACCTATAAAAACCAAGATTTTGGCCTCAAAAGTCGAGATTTATGAAGCAATCTTTCAAAATACTAGAGATAATCAGATAGTTTTCGAAGAGGACCGCAAAAGCATGAATTTAGATAATATGTTCGATTTTCATTTGAAGAGAAAACCTTCTGAAAGTCCAAAGGAAGAATCCAATCCTCTCCTAGCTAAAATGGATGTCCAGATTATAAGTCGAAGTTTTATAATGAAAATGCGAGAAAATCTCGAAAATTTAGAGAATTATTTCCAGACTTTCGATAAAATCTTGGATAATAAGATCTATTCGAAATTGATCCCTATGGTATATAATATATATATTTAAGAACTCTAAAAACCTGAATTTCTTTATAGATAATTTCATTTGTGAGCGCGATTGCCTCAGTGAACATATTTGAGGTTTATGAAGATTTGAAGAATTTCAAGGAAACGACTACGAAGAAGAAACTAGAAGGTTTTTTTTTGAGATAAAATCGCGTTTTTTTCTAATAAAATTCAATAGAAATCATTGAAAAATGCCTGGAAAAAGTCAATAGTATCGATAATATCATCTTTAAAGTTGAGGTATTTATCTTATCAAAAAGACTCTTTTTATAATAAATCGGCTAGAAAGCAGTCGATGAATTCGAAATCGACCTGAAGAAATTAAAAGACTTTTTTATTCAGAACTATCATAGTAAAATCCCTGAAAACCTCATTAAAGACCTTTTGGCCAAGCTTCTTTCTATGTTTTTATCAGAAATTCTCAATAAAATCTATTAATAATTGTTTAATTAGTGCGAATAATCTCATTGAAAGCAATATATTAGTTTGTCTCAAAACCTCATTAAGCTTTCTTATTGAGAAAATCCAGCTTTATTATAGTGTAATACCCTTTAGAGACCTTTCACAAAGCCAATATAAGTTAACGATACCTGAAAAGTTCGCTTTATTAAGGAAAAAATCGAGAAAAACCTTGTTTTTTAAAGAAGAAAATGAAGTAAAATTTTTTTTTAGAGAGATTTATCTGGGATTTTATAGATTTCTATTGAGGAAAACCAAGACCTCGGACCTTTATTTGCCATAGATTCGCAATTTATCTTTAAATTATGGCAGAAATTAATGGAAAATTGTCTAAATGGAGAATTTCATAGTCGAAATTATATAAACCTCATGAAAATGAAACAACCACCGATATTCGTCTTCAAATGTGTGATAAATGCCTCAATAGAGTATTTTTCTCTTAAATTTGCTTTATATTTTAATGAATTTTTATAGGAAAAAGAATAGGAATAAGAAAACCATGAAAGAAAGGGAAAAGATCAGAAGCTCTTATAGAGATATTATCTTCAATTATATGAACCAAAATGAGAAAATACTATATGAAATCATTAAACAAAATGAGGAAATCATCAATATTACCAATGAAACTGCGTTTTTATCGAAATATTGCGTATATTTTAAGACTTTTATTCATATATAATGAGGGTTTTTCTATAAAATAGAATAAAGCCGTTTCTATGCATAGGTTCGGATGGTTCAATTTGAACGCATTATCGATAAAATTTGACCCACCTTTGGAAGAATTCGAACAATCATTCAAAGAATCCATAAGAACTCCTTTGAAGAAAGTCCAAAAATTCGAGAAAGTCTTCGACATTTGTAAAAAATCCTTTAATTTTTTTGTTTCGATTTCCTTTCTTAATACTTTCCTTAATAATTTCCTTAATAATTTCCTTAATAATTTCCTTAATAATTTCCTTTCTTAATACTTTTCTTAATAATTTCCTTTCTTAATACTTTTCTTTATAATTTCCTTAATAATTTCCTTAATAATTCCTTCATAATTTCCTTAACTTATAATTTCCTTCATAATTTCCTTAATTCATAATTTCCTTAATTCATAATTTCTTTAATAATTTCCTTTCTTAATAATTTCCTAAATAATTTCCTTAATATTTTCTTCATAATTTCCTTAATAATTTTTTTTTCTTCATAATTTCCTTTCTTAATAATTCTTTTATTAAAAGTCTCCAAGAAATCCTACAATTTATCCTCCTTCTTCACCCATCTCCCTGAATTCACTGAGAAAATAGACAATTTCCTAATATTTTCCTTTTATAAGCTCTATTCCATAATGCTAATCCTTTATTTCTTCGATTATCTCCTGATCCAGAAGAAAACCCTCGTTCAAGACATAATCGACGATTTCAAGGATTTGACCAAAATCACTCAGGAATTAGATTTTCTTCATAACGAATCCGAATTTTTCCAATATAAATTGCCTGATAAATTGGATTGTGGCTTGATTTTATTAGATCTTCGTGAAATCAAAAGACTTTATCTAGATATAATATCGACTTATCTCTCGAATTTGAATAAGGCGATATATGAGAAATTTTGTACTTTATTAATGGAAAATGAGAAAATCGTGAATAATCTCTTGATTTCGCTTGATAAAGTTCCAATAACCATAGAGGAATTCATTGATATCAGCAAATATATCACAGGAGAAGAATTCAAGGCCTGTATGAAGAAAGTAAAGAGTGATTTCCAAAATATCCAATTCCTTCAGGAAATCCTCAATAATTATCTCATCAATTATGAAATAGGTCTTTTACAAATGTATGTGGAATCCTGCATTTGGATAAAAAACATAAAGAAAAAACGCAATCTCACTAAAAAGAAATTGTCAGAAACCAGACCGAAATTCAAAGTGATCATTGATGAAACCAAAGGCCAATTATTCGAGAAATTCAAAGTCTTGGAACTTGAAATGCAACCGTTTCAAGCCTTTAATGATTATGCCAATGCCTATCAATATGCTAATAGTTCAAAACAGATTTTCACTCAATTGAATAGATTAGTAGAACAAGCCAATCTCTTGAATTATCAGGAAAGTTTCCTGAAATATGAAGAGACTGATTTCAAAGGTAAAAAACGCGATTTCTAATAGTTTTTTAGAAGAATTTTGGGATAGAATTCAGAATTTTGCAAGGAGAATTCGAGAAAAACGTGTTATTATGGGATTTCGCTGAAAGATGGAAATTCGTGAGAGTTTTTATCAAGAAATTTTAGATAAATTTTTGATTAGAGAACTGATGTTTGGATGAGTATAGCCTTCGCAAGTCTTGATGAGAAGGAAATGGTGGCTATTTTGAATGAAGGGACGAATCTCATGAATAATCTACAGATGTTTTTCGAAAATAATGAAAATGTCACGGTAAAATTTTATTGAAAATAAGAAGAAATTGAGTTTTGGATTGGATTTTTATAATATAGGAAGTGCTCAAGATAATAAACGCCGATTTGAATTTATTCAATAAATATCTACAGGTCATTTTGCTCTTGAAACATGAATCGTTTCTGCCAAGACATTGGACTGTAAATTTGATTTTTTCTATTATTGAATTTTTTTTGAATTTTTATTTGAATTTTTGTTGAATTTCGTGTTGATTTTTGTTGACTTTCATGTTGATTTTGGTTGAATTTCATGTTGATTTTTGTTCAATTTCATATTGATTTTGATTGAATTTTCATGTTAATTTTTGAATCTTTGTTGAATTTTTATTGAATTTTTATTGAGAATTTTATAGAATTTTTTATTGAATATGTTGATTTTTTATGATTTTCCATTTCTTATTTCCTTGAAAAAATCAAAGATGTTATGGAACGAAATCTTCGAAAACAAGCCCAAACGTTTCCAAGATTTGACCAAGCTTTCTTTCAAGGACATGCTTTCTGATGGTATTCTCCAATATAGTTCTCTTATCTATAAGATCTCCAACGTTTTTCCTTAATATTTTCCCCCATCTTATCTTTTTTCCATATAAATAGTCCGCGAAAATCCAATATAAAGTCGGCTTAGAAATCTCTCAATTAGAACAACTAGTAAAAGAGCTGCCTTTTCTAGTGATAGAGATTTCTAGTGAAAGCGATGAGAATTTCCATTTAATAGGCTTCAAAGCCTTGAAAAACCCAATTGGTTTGATAGAAAACATGCAGGATTATTATTATATTTGCAAACATATGAGGGCCAGGATCAAATATAGCGAGGCTTTCGCAGATAGACTCAACAGTCTGATAAATGTTCTGAAAAATGGCAAAAAAATCCTTAAGGATTTATCATTTATCCAGAAAAATCTAATAGCCTATTCTCCATTTTTTACTATGAAGGTATTATATGAGATTTTCTCGAAATTCTAAGAGTATTTTTCCTAGGGAATGGAAAATTTCATTGAAATGGAACTTATCAGTGTTTATCATAAAACTCTTGATTCTGAACAGAAACTATTGACTGATCTTCAATCGGTTTTCTAAAATGCTTTTTTCTCAATAAATTAAAAAGGAGGTTTTTAGAGCAATTTCTGGAATTTCCTAACTTTATTCGAAAAAGGCGAAGAATTAAAAGAAAACTCCACTCCAGAGAAATTCTTCGATAATCTCAAAGAAATGAAGAATTCAATGATCAAAATCATGAATTCTCTCAATGGACTCGTGAAACTTATTCGTGAAAAAAACCCTCGCTTTTATTTCTTTTCAGATGAGGAAATCCTGGCTATGTGTTATTTCACTTATTATCCTAAAGTATTCAAAACTTTTTCTTTTAAATATTTTCTTTTTTTCTTAATAAAAACACTTTTAGGAACTCTTTAAACTCCTTATCAAAGCCTTCGAAGGCATCAAAGAACTCCAATATTCTCTTACTATTAACCCCATAACCCATATTCTTGAAAGTCTAGTGATCTTTGGACTTATTAATAAAGATAATGAAAAGGTCTCTTTTCTTAAAGAGATGAATTTCTCTTATAAGGATTCAACTTCTCCCAAACTTCCAATTCTTTCGCTACTTTCTCAAATCGAGGACTTTTCCTTGATTTATCTGAAATCAAATATCTATAAGAATTTGCCTCTCTTTGCCAAAAACAACCTGGATTTCCTCTTTTTATGGAAAAACCTCGCTGCGAAATCCCAAATGCTCAATCAAACCTTCCTTTTATTGAACGATATCTGTTTTTCGCATGATTTCTCTATAATTCTGGCTTCTTTTAACACTAGTGATGAGATACAAGTGACTTTAATGGGTTATTTAGATACTTTAAAGGCTAGTCTTTGTGGCTTGACTCAATTCATCAGAGAAATCAAAGTTCTTGAGAAAACCTCTCCAAATCATGATGGGAAAAGCTTTAATTTCTCGTTTTATTCTCAATTCCTGCTTCAGATCCTGAATTATATTGAAATCGTGAAATATTTCATTCATAAAAAGCTTGAAAATATCGCTTGTTTCGAATTTTTCATCATCCCGAAATTCTATATCGAAATCAATAGATTATCGCTTGAACATTATAGTCATAAGAACTCAAGTCTTTTCTTCTTAAATCTCAAAGAAAAAGCCAAAACTCTCATTCAAAATTACGTCTATTCCACGATCCCTAATCTCTCTGGTTCTAGCGAACTCCTCTCTTTCGCAAGCCAAAACTACAATAAAGAAGATTCGAATATCGAGATTATCATCAATTGTCTTCATTATAAGCTTAATTATGGTTATGAACTTTTAGGCAGTCCCCCAAGCAAATTCATTTCAACTTTATCAACAAAAAAACTCATTTTTCATGCGATCTCCGCTTTCGCTAATATGGATGGACTCATTATTAAAGGACCCAATGCCACTGGGAAAAGGGAAACTATTAGAAGTTTGGCTTATTTGGCTGGGAAACCCATGTTTTCTTTCACTTTCCATCAGAATTCGCAATATTCCGCTTTGATGAATTTCGCAAAAGGAGCTTTGGCTGGGGGATATTGGGTTTTTCTAGGAGATATCGCAGTTTTCGATAAGGAAACGCTTTCAGTTCTTGGAGAAATAGTAATTTTCTTTGATTTTCTAATAATTTCTAATGAATTCTTCGATTTTCTATAAAAAAGGCCTTTAATATCAGAAAAGCCTTTGCGAAAGATGAGAAAACCTCGATTTTCGGTTCTGAGCATTGGAAAATCACTTTGGGCTTTTCTTTTTCCTCAGTTTTCACAATAAAGCAATGTGATGAAAGTAAAGGTTCTCTTTCTTTTGCTGAGATTCCTCCAAAAGTCTTGAATTCCTTCAGAATCACGAATCTCGTTTATCCAGATACTTTAACAATAATCGAGGCTTTTCTTTTTCTAATGGATTTCAATGAAAATTCTTTATCTTTCCATGCGAAACAATTCCTTTTATTCATGAATCTCTTGAATTCGAGGATATCGAGTTCTTTGGAATTCAATAAGGATTTGATCAATCTCGATTCTTTTCTTGAGGTTAAAAAAACAGAATTTGAAGGTTTCCAATTGGATTTGAAGTCTATTATCGCGATTCTTAATATTGCCTGGGGTTTTCATTGTGATAATGTGGCTGTGGATGAAGGAATTGATAAAATCGCTTTGCTAAAGGCCGCAGTTGAAAGATGGCTTCTTTCCTCTATAGGGATCAAACAATTAGATAGTTTTCTCAATGTATTTAATATAGCCTTTGGATTAGGCAAAACCGCAGAAAGGTCCCTTATCTTATTTTTAATTAGAATAATAAACTAAAGGATGTTTTCTAATTAAATATAGCGAAACTCCCTTGGAAGTGAATTCCGAATATTCCAACGAAATCCTGAAAATCCTAAATGAAGTTAATGAGCTTTCCTTCAAATCGACTTCTTCTTTCACTGCCAATAAAATCCAGGTTTTCCTTCGAAATATCCTCACGAAAACCAACATGTTAATCATTGGAAAATCGAGTTCTGGCAAAAGCTCTTTAATCAAATTGGCAGGACATATATATAGCGAATTAATGAGTAAAAACTCCTTATAAAAAAGCTGAAAAATACTTAATTTATCTATAAAAGATTCGAATTTCCTTATAAATTGGATCAAATTAGACGCTATCGAACAAAACGCGCTTCTTGGCCAATGGAAACCTGAAAACCAATGGAAAAGCGGGTTTTTACAACAAATCCTTGAAGAAATGCTGTTTCTCAAAGGAACTGATAACCAAATAAAACGTGAAATCGTGGAAATCAACCATCTTACTAAGTAAAAAACAAGGATTTTATCATTAAAAAGCCTTAAATTAATGAAAAAGCGCTAAACCGGCTTCGAAAAATGAGGAAAAGCTCAAAAAATCCTTGAATTCCCATGAATCCTCGATTTTTGATTGGCTGGTTTTCGATTCTTCGAGTTTAATGACCTCAATTCCGCATTTCTCTATAATTGAGACTTTACTTCAGGGGTTTTGTGAGAAGAAGCTTTTAATATCGAATTCTTGTATTTTGAAAATCCCGAATACTGTGTCTATAATTTTTGAGCTTGAAAATATGCATTATTTAAGTCCTTCGATAATGAATAATTATTCATTGATTCTCATGAATGAGGATTTATATAGTTTATTTGATGAATTCTCTTGTTGGCTTAATAATTTGATAGAAAAATCTGAGTTTTTTAAGAAAATAGAGAAAATCGTCAAAATCCTCTATGTTTATTTAATCGAAGATTCCATGACTTATGTTTGGACTTTATCTCAGAATAAGAGAATCTCGAATTTCACGAAGAAGTTCTATTTGAAGAATTTCACTAGTCTTTTGGAGATTTTCCTTAATGAATTAAGGAAATTCGCTTTTTCCCATGGTTTTTTTGAAGATCCCAAGGTTTTATCAGGCGAAAAGGTCTATTTTTCTTTATTTTATAAGAACTTTATATAAAAAAACAACCTTTTTCTAATTAAAAAGCCCATGAATATAGAAATTCAAAGACTTTTACATAAAGATCATCGAGCTTCTTCAATAACTAATAGAGAAAAATCGCCTTATTTCGAGAAGCTCGAATTTGAAGTCTTTTCTTCAGTGGAAGCTTTAGTGGTTTTCACGCTTTTCTATACAATAGGAAGCAATATAAAGTCCTTTTATCAGAAGGATTTCGAGGCTTTTCTCTTGATTAAAATAAAAGATCTGATTTCAACGAGTAATTTCTATATAAGGAAAACCGAGGATTTCGCTTGTGGAGTTTTGCCTATATTGGAGTATTCGATAAAGACTTCGAAGAAGCCTTTTTCTGATTTCTGCTTTAATATAATAAAGCGAAAATGGGATTCTTGGGAAGATATTGGGATTTATGATCCAGAAAATATATTGACAGATTTCACTAGTTGTGATTTAAATGTGAAGGAATTAGTGCATTTCAACAAGGAATTCCTCAATATTGAGTCTTTCCAAAATCAGATAGAAAATGAGACTCTTGAAATGTATCTTTTGCCTAAGAATCATATTTATTGTGAGACTCTCACTTGGAAGAAAATGAACTATTTCGTGAATCTCGCTATGGCCTATTTGAAGCCTATGACAATAGTTTCCAATCAACAGAATGGAAAGACTAATTTTGTTAAGGAAAAAGTCTGGAATTTGTTATCGAAAGCCGATTATTCGACTTTTCAATTGGGATTGACTAGACAAACGACTATTTTACAGGTCTTTTCTTAATAATAAAAGAACTCGATATTTAAAAGTCTTTTCAATAGTTCCAACGGAAATTCGAAAAAGGCCTATTAAATAAGACGACTTCTATGAGAAACTCGATTTTAGGCAGTAAAGTCTTCGTTTTTATTGATGATCTCCATTTGAATAAAGGGTATTTATTCTTTCTGAGTTGAAAACCTCTATTTTCTTTCTTTTTTTTCTCTTAGAGGTCCATCTCCAGCAGGGATTATTAGATCTTTTCTTGAACATCATAGTTGGTTTAGTGAATTCAAGAATCGATATATCAAAGCCTATGGCCGAATAAGTCTTTTAATGGCCTATAATTTCCCTTTAAAATACCTGGAACCTGACAATTCCTCTCCGATATTCGAAGAAACCTCAATTCCTTTAAGTCTTATTGAGAAAAGCCTGGTTCTCATAGTTCCTGAACTCTCAATTCGTGATATCGAGACTATTTTCGGATTCTACGCTTCTTCAGTCTTTTCTAATCTATTTTCCTTATAAAACCCTTATAAAATCTATTAAAAGCTCTTCCAAAAAGACCTCGATATCCAGAAAGTCAGCGGACTTATTCGTAAAGCCTTCATACAAACAGGGTTTCTCTATTATAAGCTTAAAAAAGACCTTTTGGACATATCGAGATTGAATTGTTGTTGGCTTGGTTTGAACAAATTCCTTCAAATCCTCAAAGATCTCAATTCCTTTGATTTACTTTCATTGAATCCGAGCACTTTTCTTAATAATCGCAAGCCTTTTATTTATCTTCTGAATAAATATCTCTTCGATGAATTTTTCCAGAATTTTATCATAGAAACCGATGAAGATGAGAATTTATCGAGTCTTGAGGAAAGTCGTAGTAAAATCGATGAAACTTCAAGAGAAGATGAGGAAAGCGAGCATCTTTCTTCACAATCGCTTTTGCCTGGTGAAGAAGCCATAGATAAATTGATATCTCCTGATAATCTCTTGTTTTTCTCTAATGTTGGCAAATCCGAAAGCATCAGTCAACAAAAACAAAGCTTTCTTTATAAACAAGAGGAAAAGGTTTCTTCTGATGATAATAATAAAGACTTCATAGAGAAAAACCTCAAAATCGAGCTTCGCGAAGAAAATCCTGATGAAAAGGAATTGGATATTGATGAAAAAGCTTCTTTAAGGAAAAGTTCTGGATTACAGAAACTCTCTTTAAATCGCATGAATCAGAAGAAAAGATCTAATATCCTCTTATCTCCGAATCAAAATCATGTGAATATCGCATATGAGAAAAGTGGAACCAAAGAAATGAAACAAAGCATGTTTTTCGTGGAAACTGAAGCTGATAATGAGGCGATTATGAAGAAATTAGAAGCCGATTTCCAACCGAAACTCAATAGAAGCCAAATTTTACAAATTCCCTTTGAAATCTTTAAAGAACATGGGAAATTACTTCATGAAGGCTCTGATAAAGGAAAAGAAGAGCTATTGAGGAATTCCTTTGATAGCAGAAACAATATCCTTTATTATAATCGCGGCTTTTTCAATGAGAAGATTGAGGTTTTTCTTATATATTTATTCATAAAATAAAGGCTTTTTCTTAGGAATTCGAATCTGAATCTGATAGCAATGAGAAAAATTACTTCATTCTTTTATCAGCAAAGAAAAAGCCCGGAATTTTCAAGGTTTTTCTCTATTAAAAAGCTTTTAAACGCGTTTTTTCTTTAGCAAATCGTGGAAAAATACCTCAAATTCGCTTCTGAAGCCTATCAAGACTCCTTTGAGCCTTTTCAGCTTTTAAATGAAATCGAAATAGATCATTTCTGTCGAACCACATTGAAATTATTGCATCTTTTGCAGATTTCAGACTTAAATCTCATGCTTTTTTCTTCAGTTTCCTTGAAATGCAGCCTTTCGATCTTCAAATATGTGAGTTCCTTGATAAAAGTCGAATTTTATTCTTTAGATCTTCAATCTGAAGCTTTTCCCCTTGAAAAATTCCAAGAAACTCTGAATTCCTATTTCGAAACCTCATTGAAATCGAATAGAAATGCTGTCTTTTTCCTAAATTTTGCTAATTTATTAGAAGAAGACCCAGAAACTAATGTTTTGCGGGATTTATTATCACTTTTACAGAATCTCACTTGTGGATATGAGTTGGATGCTGGGACTTATAGAAATTCTTTATTAGACGCATATTTACAAAGCCAAAAGACTTCAGATAGTGGTCGACATTTGAATGCGTATCATCATTTGCATTTATTGAATGAGGGTATGGCCAGAAAGATTCGTATTGTTCTTAATATAGATGGGAACCTATTCCTCAAAAAGTCTCTTAGACATAAAACCATATTAAGAGACTTCGAAGATTTCTTCAGGAATTTCACGAGATTCTACATTTACCTTAAAAACATCAGCTCAGAAGTAAACGAAATCCTCGAGGAAAACTCGATGTTTTGTCGAAACATGGAAAAAGTCCTCGGACTTAGTATGGAAAACCAGGATTTCGTAAATAAAATAAAGAAAGCCTATATCTTTGAAATAGAAGAAAGCAAAATCCTATTAAAGGAAACTCGATCTCATAATAACCTTTTGAGTTTCCAGAAGTTCGAGACGCTCGTTTGTTATATTTATGCGAAAATAAAGAAGAATTTGCTCAATAAGTTCGAAAAAGAAAAGAAAAGCGGGGTCATTGGAAGGGTTTTCGATGTTCAAAACACGAAATTCGAGAAATTCAATAAGGAAATCAATAAGATTTTAGCCGAAAAAGAGAAATTAGAGGCGGATTTGATAGAATTCACTGAAAAAATCAAAGGGAATTCGTTAGAAAAGGAAAAAGTGCTTTTCGAGCTAAAAAACCTCGATAAAAGGCTTTCTATTCAGGAAAAAAGGCAATCTGAGGTTTTCGGACTTCTTAGGAAAGAGGAAATAAGACTTGAGGTTATTAATTAGCAAATTGAAGGGTGGGTTTTAAGGTTTTTTTATTTAAAAAGATTGAGAAATTGGATGAAAATAAGGAAAAAACCCCTAAATGGCTGATAATAGGCTTGGGAATGGGATTTGAAGATTTGATAAGGAAAACAAAGGAAAAAAACAATGAGAATTATGAGGAAATCCATTGGAAAATTGAAGATCTTGAGAATATCAACGAAGGATCTTTATTGAAGATTAGAAAGGGACTTCTCAATTTAATTAAGAATATAGAGATTTTAGAAGAAAAAGACACTTTTCAGTTGAAAGTCGAAGAAATAGCAAGTTTTTATATGAAAATCATGACTTTCCTCAAAGAAGAAGAAAAAAGTAAGCTTTTCCTTTCGAAACTTTAAATTATATTGAAAATTCAGGCTTTTCTGAAGATTTTCCATTGCTTTTCGCATTAAATTCCTCGATTTTCGCTTATTTGCAATCATTAACAATCGAGGATTTCCCTTTATCTCAATCAGAGGCTCTTGATTTAGAAGGTTTTTATCTATAAATCTTAAGAATTCCTTAATAATTCCTTAATAATTTCCTTAATAATTAATTTCCTTTAATAATTTCCTTAATAAAAGAGAGGAAGAAGTTGGCTTCTCAACAAATCAATGAAATAGATGAGAAAACGAGGTTTTTGATTCAAGAATTCGAGAATCTCCAATTATCTCTTTCGAATAAATTGAAGGCTCTCGATAAAAAGAAACAGACTTTTAAGCTTTTGATGAAACTCTTTGAAAATCTCAACAAGATCCTTCATTTCTTCATAGAGCAAAAAATCACAGTATCTCAGGATCAATCCTTTATAGAGGGATTATCCTTATATTTATCTCTTCTCTTGACTATTTCCTTTAAACATCCATCGAAATATCGGATTCCTTTGATTCAATCTCTAGCAAAACTCATAGATTTCGGCTTAGATCCTAATAAAACTCCTTTATATGAAATCCTTTATGATCAAGCTTATATTTATGAGAAAATGGAACTTCAGATCCCTTTAAATAAGCTTTTTCTAGAAAGTTTAAGTGCTTTGGAATTTCTCTTAGAATTCGATATTTTTTATGCGAAAATCATCGATCCAACGGGTTTTGCGAAAAAAAGCCTTCAGGAGAAATTCAAAAAGACTCTAATAATTGAAAGTTGGACTAAAAACAAGGATTCTCAAGCTAATATCGAAAAGGCTATGATTCAAGGCTTTTTACTTATAATTGAGGAATGTGATGAGGAATTATGGCTTTTGGTTGAACCGATTATCGAAGCTAAATATCATGAAATTAAGAAGGAAATCGCTGCTTTTTTCATTAATCCCATTAATAAAACTGAGGAAAGTCCCAAAAATAACAGAGAAGAAAACAAAAGAACGAGTAAAATAGGAGAATCTATTAGGAAAAACAGTAAAATAGGACTTGGGTTAGAGGAAAACACGAGAATGAGGACTTTTTGCTATAATGGTAAGGAAATCGTCATAAATCCTAAATTCAGGCTTTGTTTTATCACTAAACAAAATAAAGAAAGCTTTTCTTCGACTAGAGACTTGAAAATGAAGGTAAAAATCATTAAAATTCATTAGAAATTAGGACTTTTATCAAGATTTTGACTATAAATATGGATATGAGTCATGAACAGGTGCTTTCTGAGACTTTAAAGGACTTTTTCCTGATAAAATTCCATCCAAAACAAAGGAATGGGCTAATAATTCAAGGAAAAGAGAAGATCGCCAATAAACTCAACTTCTATTCTGATTTAGAAGCCATTCATAAGGAACTTGAAAAGCTTGATGTTTCCAATTCAGAGGTTCTTAAGAAAAAACTGAAAAACTCTTATTTTTCATCTTTAGAATTTCGGCTTCTTTCAAACTAAACTCGAAGACCTTGAATTGAAATATAACATAGATTCTTTCCTCGCCTCGAAAAAAGTCAAATATAATCCCAGAAAGTCAATTTTCCGTCATCGTCTCGATTCAATAACTTCGCTCAAAAACCTCGTCGAGGAATGGGATGTCCGGAAGTTCTCCCTACCTAAAATCGATAAAAACGCTTTGAAAGATGAAGAATCCGAATCTTCGGTTTATATTCAAGAAATAAACAAAAGCAACATTTTCTCAAGACACGTTTTTGAAGAGGAAAACATCATAAAGACTGAATTGGAGAAAAAGCTCATAGTCTTTTTACCGGCCAAGTCTTCATAAATAAAAAATAAAAAACTTGAGAAAATTTCTGACATTTTATTTAGAATTCGGAAATTGGCGGATCAATATGAGGAAGTCACGAGATTCATCCGAAGGACTTATAGAGTTTTGAAACAATTAGAGAAATCCTTTGGAGAGGAATATGACTTTACTGAGGAATTCATCTTCATGAATATAGAGGCGACAATTGAAGGATTTGAGAATTTTTCAATTGAAGAAGCTGAAATTTTTGATAAAATTACTGTAAATTCTTCTTTTTTAGTGTTTTTATTGAGTATTTTGATTGTTTTGAATAGTTTATCAGATTCAAGAGGAATTTCTTCCAAGGGTTTTATTCAGGAGTTATGGGAATGCTTCGAATTGACCATCAAACGATGTTTTCCTTTATATTTGCCTTAGAATATCTAAGAGAAATTCAGAAGATTCGCGAATTGGATTGGAAAATCTTCATTGAAGGTATTTCTTAAGAAGTCTTTTAGTATATTTATTAATAATGATAAAGCTCATATTGATAACGGCTCGACTTTGGAGATATTTGAAAACATGGAATATGAGAACCTCTGGAAAGAACTCAATTTCCAATTCGCGTCTTTTCATCATTTACCTAAATCTTTCTTAGCTCCTTTGCTTTCATCAGCCTCTTGTAATATATTTTCTCTATATTTTCTCTATATTTTCTCTATATTTTCGCATATATTTTCTCTATTTTCTTTATATTTCTCTATATTTTCTCATATATTTTCGCATATATTTTCTCTATATTTTCTCTTATATTTTCTCTATATTTTCTCTATATTTTCTCTATATTTTCTCTATATTTTCTCATATATTTTCTCTATATTTTCGCATATATTTTCTCTATATTTTCGCATATATTTTCTCTAATATTTTCTCTATATTTTCTCTATATTTTCGCATATATTTTCTCTATATTTTCGTATATATTTTCTCTATATTTTCTCTATTTTTTCTATAGATGATATGTTTTCCCATACTGAAGCTTCTTCATTGATATCTTCCATAAAACCACCAGATATCTCACTTAATATCATCAAGGTCCTCAAAGAACCTCCTTCCTTTTTAAAGATCCAAAGCCGGCAAAAGAACTCCCTTTTCTCTAGCACTCGTAAAAAACCTAAGCCAATATCGAAGCCCTCATCAAAGAAAATCGATTTAAAACGGCGTTTTTCTGAAAAACCTCGGATGTCTTCCTCGATTCTTAAGAAAAAACAGGAAAACATCAATAGTCCCTTGATTTTCCAGACTAAGAAATCCCAGATTTCGATTTCCTCAATACCTTTAATCCGAGATGAAGATCTCAATGTTTTACCTGAAAAAGAAGCTTTTCTTGAAGATGATGAGGATCTTATGGAAATAGCGAAAGATTCTGAAGTTCTAGAGGAAGAGAAATCCTTAGGCCCAAAATCCTTTGGTTTTAAGCTGCAAAAAGTGCCTGAATCTCAGATAAAAGATCAAAAAATAAGAGCGAAATCAAGTCTTTTGAAAGAAAAGCTCTTTCAAGCGAAACGTAAGATCTTGATTAATAGTAAAGAACAAGATCAAAGGGTTTTGGGCATAAGTGCCTGGAAATCTCTAATGAATCTAGTGGAATTATTGCCTAGATTCAGAGCTTTAAAGGAATTAGTATTGGATTTCCCTACTTTTGCTAATGAATGGAAGGACTTTTTCTTTCAATCTTTTAAAGAAATAAAGGAAAAAGATCATGATTTCCCTATTTTGCCTGGGAATTCGCATTTAAGGCTTTCTGTGATAGAAACCTTGATTTTGATGAAATATCTAAGGCCTGAGGAAATATTCAATTATATCAGGAATTTCTCTTCTGCTGTTTTCAAAAGGACTTTATCTTTAGGCTCAAGGACTAATTTGGAGTTTTTGAATAAAGCCACGATTTCTCATAAACCCATTATCATTTTCATGAATGATAATAATAGAAATATTGAGGAATTGATCGAATTAAAGGCCATGGGTCAAAAAGCCTCGATAGGCACAATTTCCTTGAATTGTTTGAATAAAACTAGTGATTTTGTCTTTAAAGAGATCGAAAAAACTGCACAAAAAGGACTTTGGCTTATAATCGAGGATTTCGAGCTTTTGGACCTTCAATATTCTAAGCTCCTGATAAAGAAACTTCAAATAGAAAGCCAGAATTCGAAAACTTCAATTCATTGGAAAGTCTGGCTTTTATATAGAAGTTTTTGCGATAATAAGAAGAAAAACATGGATATTACGATAAAAACCTTTTTCGAGGGATGTTCTCGAGTTTTCTTGAATAGTCCTGATAATATAAAAGATCAGATCTCAAGCTTTTATCCTGTGGAAATACAGGAATTCGAGAAAAAGGCTTTAGTCATAAAGAATAAAGATATGAAGACTTTGAGTTCTAATGAAATGGAAATCAGATTACATAGAGGCAAAAACATTAGAAAACAGGACTCTTGCTCTTTGATTTGTTTGATTGAGAGAAACGAACTTTCTCAAAAGAACTCGAATTTCGCTGTTTTATTAGATAAATTCTCAGAAAAGCTTCGATTTCGCTTATATTTCGTATATTCCGTGCTTTTAGAACGCAGGAAATATGAGCTAAACGTTAAAAGATATCGTAAAAAGCCTCTTTTCGAGCTTCCTAGTTTGGAATTCCAATATCTTCTCGATGATATATTCACTTTCTTGAGTTATTATACTATAAATCCCTTCGTTTTCATAGAAAAAGCTATAGTGATCGAAAGGGAAAGGTTCGATGTTTCTACTGGAAGCCTTTATGGAGACCATATGCTTAGGAAAATGTTGACTGATTATGTTTTCGCAGAATTAGAAAGCCAAATGGTCTTAGATGTAAAAGGATTCAAATATGAGCTTTTCGCTGGCGGAGCTTCTACAATAGAAGAGAAGATCTTCAAAACTATAGGCTCATTTCCTAATGAAGACCCTATTGAATTGTTTGGATTTAATTTGAACACGGAAATCCTGGAAAATTATGGGAATTCAAATAAAATCATGCAGGAGGCTTTGAAACAAGAGGAAATCCAGAAAAAGGCCGAAATTATTAAAAACAACGTATTGGGGAATCTGGAAAACATTAAATTCCTGGAAACTGATGAAGAAGGCGAAAAACTCAAAAGTTCAGAATATTTAGAAGGCAATTTGAAGGAATTCCTGAAGTTCGTGTTGAAAATCCTTAAGGATAATGAGAAATCCATAGAAACTCTCATAGATTTCGGTATAATAATCTTTTCTATATTTTTTTTCCATATATAATATATAACTAGTTGATTAATATATATATGAAAAAGCTTATTTAATATAGCTTAATCTATATTATATTATATATTTGAATATATTCTTATATATTCTCATCATTTCTATATATTATAGGTGAAAACATACTGAAATCAATTGGAGGACCTTTCCAATTAAAAGATTGTCGCAGTTATTTAGGTCTTCTTCCGAAATCTGAAGAGAAAAACCTCGATATCCTCTTAGTAAGTTGGATCAATGAGAAAATGGTTGATTCTTCAATGAAAAAGACTGAATCTCTAATGAAATCGCCCAAATACTCCATTCTTTCTCTCGACACTGAGAATTCTGAGCTTTTTTCTGAGAAATTCTCCTTCCAGAAAAAGAAAAATAACGTGAATTTGAAGTATTTCATGAAATCGCCAACCTACCTCGCAATATCTCCTCTAGTTAAGAAAAAACATTCACAAATCGAGCCTTTAGGCATAATGGAAATGAATGATGATTTCCATAATAATGAGGACTTGAATACTAATGATAGAAGGAAAAGAGCTGCAACTTATATAAAAAAGCCTCTAAATAACGATTCTGAGGAACAAAATGTAAATAAATATAGACTTTTTCAAATAAATTCATCATTTCTCTATAAAGTTCTTTAGGAATTTCCTATTAAATGAGATAGAAATGGCTAATGAATTGATTGGATTCTTGAGAAAGGACTTACAAGGACTATTGGACTTCTTCAGAGGGAAAGAGGGATTTACTGCCAAAATAGGGGAGATACATAATTGTTTGAAATCAAATGAAATTCCTGATAAATGGTGGAAATTGGGTTTTGTGCTTAAAGAACAGACTTTATATGAATTCTTGAAGATCTTTCTTTTGAAGAAGGAATTGTTATCCACGATCATTTTCCAAAGAAAATGTGAGGTTTTACCAGTGATTCCCTTAGGAAAATTGTTCGATCCCTTCAATTTCCTATTGAGTTTAGCCTGGGACACTTCAACAAAGAAAAACGTTTGATTTTTTCTATATTTTTAGGCTTTTTTAAAGCTTTTTATAATAGATTAGCATATATAATTTGAAGTTTTTATTGGAGAAAACGAAGACTTTGGATCAGAAACAAAACCTCAAAAATGGAGTGTTGGTCAGTGGATTCGTGATTCGCGGGGGGAGACTCAATGAAACGAGTTATTATTTAGAAGATGAAAATATCAGAGAATTCGAGACTTTTCTGCCTATTTTCAATTTGATTTGTAAGAAGAAATTCGTTAAATATGAGAAAAAAGCGGTATTTTTTAAATTTTTCTCTTAAAATAATGATAAAATATCATAAATTAGATAAAAAACCATACTTTTTCATTTGAAATCTATGATTTAGCGTCCCAATCGGATTATGAGGACCAATATAAGCTTCAACATAAGACTCCATTAACGTTTTTCCGTTATCAGAATAAGAGCTTAAGTCCTACTAGCTCGGCTTTAAGGAATAATACTGGGGGGAAACTATCGATGGATGGAGGCGAAAAAACGATCTATTATGTGAAAATACCAATTGTTAATCCAAGGAACTCAGCGAATATACAACAATATGCTATAAGCATGAATTTCTTCTTCAAATCGATGAAACCACAGGATTATTGGGTGAAGAAGGGGACAGAAATTTACCTTGATGTTGTGTTATAAAACAATGAAAAAAGTGAATAAAATATGAAAATTGATTGAGTTTTTAAAGAATATTTAAACAGGAAATAATTAATGTGATTTTAATTTTTGTTTTTTTTTAAATGAAAAACAATAAGCAAGAAACAGTTTTTGGGGAATTTAAACAATTTTCTGACTTACGAATATTTATATTTGGAAAAAGTAAAAAAATGAAAAGTCCCATTCATATAAAAAACATGTAATAGCCATTGAAACTTTTAAAAGAAATGCCTTTTTGAAGCCTTGATCCTTTGCAATAGCCAATGAAACCTTTTTGAATCCTTCATATTTTGCAATAGCCAATGAAATCTTTTTGAAGTCTTCATCCTTGAATCTGTCATGCAAAAAATGCCTCATGTTTTCATCATTTTTCAAATGAGAAATCATGATTTCTAAATTAAAATAATTTTATATTTGTATTTCATTTGAATTTCCCTGTGGCTTTTCGTCCAATGGAATTTGTTCTTTTTGTTTGTAAAAGTTGAATAATTTGACACAAAGTTATGTTTTC
>Ga0302186_10001232_pt1 | contig 21735 bp, 17 predicted proteins | sample II_Bog_E1_2_FD_198782 | JGI IMG/M metagenome (GOLD analysis project Ga0302186, IMG submission 198782) | Peat permafrost microbial communities from Stordalen Mire near Abisko, Sweden - II_Bog_E1_1 | ecosystem: Environmental > Terrestrial > Soil > Wetlands > Peat | place: Sweden: Abisko...
CCAAAAAATTTAGAGATTTTTTGAAAATTTAATTTGAAATGAAATTTTGTAATAATACCATTGTAAAAATTCTTTTATTACTCAATTTTGTAGGCAAAATTTCTTTGTTGTAAGAAAATTTAGAAAAACAAAAATTGCATTAAAAAAGTACCATAAAATTTCATTTTAAATTCATTCCTCCTAATTTCCAACATAAAATTAAGAAATTATCGTCCCATCATCAATTCTTCCAAATCTTCTCATGAAACCCTCTTCTTATCGTCTCAAATTCCACGATCACGAAGTCACTAACAATGTAGTCTTCTACAGCATTTCCATCACAGATGTCAATGCCCAAAAATCAACCTGGTTCCAAAAAGCTCGTTATAGTCAAATTCGCGCCCTTCACAATGAAATAGAAAAAACACACCAAGGAGCTCTCCCGGACTTTCCCCCTAAAAAGTTCTTCGGAAATTTAGAACTCAATTTCATCTCCCAACGGAAAAAACATTTGGAGAACTATTTCAATACCTTGCTTCGCACTGTGAATATAGAAAAAGTCGTGGTATTGCGTGATTTTTTGTTTCGGGGGAAGAAAAATGAGGTTGCGAGTCAAGAGAATGTTGAGAAACCTAATGAAAACGCTCCGAAGCCATCTTTGAAGAAATCAAAAGATGAAAAAGAGGAAAACAATAAAGAGTTGCCACATAACTCGATGATAAAAGCAACTGGAGGCAATATAGAGAAGGTGGTGGATTTCTTTACTAATAAGATGGTGGACATCACCACAAATACCAGTTTTCCCGAGGAAGAGGAGATCCTGAAAAGGAGGAAAGGATATGAGAAACTTTCTTCTTTGAAAGTGAAGGGGGGAGCCTTGTTGGATAGTTATAGATTACCGAAAGGAAATGAGAGGAATTTGATTAGTATTAAGAAAGAAAGCAAAGTTAGCGAGAATAACGCTGCATTTAAACAAATGGATGTGGTTATAACGGGAATTATAGCTCGGAGCGATAATCTTGAGGAGTTTATCAAGACTCAGATGCTGGTTCATCATTTTGAATAAAGGTGAAGCTTTGAGATTAAAGAATTATTATGAATTATTTTTTTGTATTGTTTTTATCTAAAAAGGAAGCAAAATTATTGATATTCATTTTATTTTTTTTCATAATAATATGTTGTTTTTTTTTCGTCTTATTATTTCTTTTTTGTATTTCACCTTAATTTTATGTCCATTATGACTTTTTTCCATTATTTTTCTAAATTTTTGTTGAGATTTTATTTAATGTTCAAATTTGTTCGAATGAAAAAAAATGTATTATTTCATTCAAAATTTTTTTCATTTTTCTTAATTTACAATTTGAATTCCTTCGTAATCTTTATGATCTTCTCGTGATGTTCTTTATTCAACATGGCTAACACGCCATCCTTATTCGGCAAATCATCGTTATCTCCTGTATATTCATATACATCCCCTTTCATCCCAGTCAAAATGCCTCCCAAAGCCAACAAAATGGCTTCTCCTGCACAGGTGTCCCATTTCTTAGTTCCTGGCCTATCATAAAAATAGCAATCGCTCTTCCCTTCTATGACCTGGTTAATTTTATGTCCACTACCTCCCATTTTGACATATTTTCCGTTAATTTCATTCATTCTGGCAATCATTTTCTCATCGATTCTATGTTGTGTGCAGACAACTCTGAAGTTTTTCTCTATATCCACATTCTCATGCGGCTTCAACTCCCAAGGTATCATTGACCCTTCACCCATAAACCCAGAAGTCGGACTCATCAACTCATGATCATAGACATAATGCACTGCCTTTGTGTCCTTATGTCCAAAGAACACTTTGGGGTCATATGAGAAAGTGGTGCCATCGGCGTTTCTCTTATAATATTCACCCACCATCCCCAGAATTGGCCTCTTCTTATAAGAAACCCCGATCAAAGTACAAACAGCATCCAGCTCATGATTCACATAACTCAAAGTACCGTCAAGAGGGTCTATCCAGACGATGGATTCCTCAAGGTCGAACTCATTATTACCCTTTTGGTATAGGGCATCAGGGATCAATGCTTTGTTGATTTTGGAAAAATCATAGTTGAGGTTTCCTTTGAATTCGACGTCTTCTTCACCCACAATTTTGATTTGAGGGTAAAAGAAACGTAGGCCTGTAGAAAGAAGAGTCTGGACATGAATGTCCGCTTGCGTGACTGGATCGTCTTTGCCCTTCCATTGCTTTTCGAAGTCTTTAGAGTCATAGACTGACTGGATTATACGGCCTGACTCATGGACGAGGTGGAGACAAATTGAGAAAAATTCGCTGATTTTTGCGGTCGATGAGGAAATCATTGATTGATGCGAGAAAATAATTTGTTAAAAACGACGATTTTTTAATTTTTATTGTGTTTTAGGAATTTCTTAAATCACATTTAATATCATTTTATTAATGCGGCTTTTTCGAGACTCATAAACATTAATTCCGCATAAATCGTCTGTTTCTTCCTATGTGATCAGTTCTATTAAGAGTTGATCACTGGCTTCTATGTTCATACTTCTCATAAACCGCAACTTCATTATTTCCTGTTCTTTTTCCACTTTCACCGCTATTTCCTCCATAGCCAAATCCTGACCCTTATGTCCACAGATCCTCAACCCGACAGCTTCTTTCTTAATTTCCTTCGTTTCATCATTGATAATCCCATAGACATCAACGCCAATGATACCCACCTTATCTAATCTCATTTCTTTTTCATTATCCGGAGCCTCAAACACTATGAGGAGTTGTTTCCGTTCCTTGACATCACTGAACTCTTTATATGAAACTCTCACAGTCAACATACAATTGGAATCAATGCAATTGCCTAATTTCTCAAAATCATTATAATCATTACATGCCATCATTTGTCCATTCGATTCTAAATATGAGCCATTGCCTTCCTTTTCTTTTAAAAGTCCCACACTCAAGTAAAAACGATTATCTAGGTCCTGAGAGCTTCGCACAGTATCATTGATTTCCTGTCGATAAATCACACTACCTGCCTTTAAAAACATAGGAATAGGGTCTGTGAGGCCACAACTTATCATGTGATGAGAACCACCATCGTATTTTTCACCAGAATGAAGATCGTACCAACTCACAGATTTACCGGGGAAATATGGATGGATTTGATGCTCATGAGGTTGGAGAATTGGTGTTACGAGGAAATCATATGAGAGAAGGAACTCTTGGTCGAGAACATCATCATCATAACATTCTGGCTCGGTAGGATAGTCAAAAAATAAGGGTTTCAATATCGTTCCAATGCCTTTTGTTCTAAAAAAAATTTGAAAATATTTAAAAAATAAAAAAAAAAAATAGAGATTTAAAAAAAAAAAAAAAAAAAAAAAAAATAAATACTCCACGAACAAAGAATAGTAATATTTCAAAAAGGAATATCTTAATCGAATAGAAGTTATCGACCCCTCAATCATAGTGTCGCCGAAGGAAAACGGATCTTGATCAGGTGAGCCTAGGAAGTTATGATTCCTGTAAAACGGGTACACCGTACCCAATTGCATCCATCTCACACATAATTCCTCCCATGCTTCTCCTGCGAACCCGCAAATGTCCGCCCCTACAAAGGGTATTCCGAACATATTAAAATTCAATATTCCAGCAATTGAAATCTTCATCCACTCCCATCCGCTATTATTATCTCCAGTCCAATGAATGGCGTATTTCCCAGACCCTGGCGCCGTGCTTCTTGTTAAAATGAAGGGTTGTTTGAAATTCAACTTATTTTTTAACGTGGCATAAGTGGTTTTCGCGTTGAAAAGCCCGTTGAAATTATGCACTTCTCGTTCAGTGAGTCCGTCGATATGTTTTGCATTTAAACAAACGCCATTGGTTTCTAATCGATTGTGTCCAGGATTGAACACACGATAGTCCTCATCTCCATAATTGCATTTTTCATCGATTTTATATATATTTTCATGGATGTTGAGCCCGCATTCATGATCTGGGTTCCCAGAATTGACTGCTCCATCGATCAAATTCGCGAACTCGTTCATATCGATCCATAAACCGGAGAATTTCAATTGATCATATAATTTATTAACTGTGTCATCCCAAAATTCCTGAGTTCTCGGATTCATAAAGTCTGGGTAATGTGTTCTTCCAGGCCATACACATCCTACTAAATTGGTGCCATCTGGATTTTTGAGGAAAATATCCTTTCTAATGCCTTCTTCATAGGCGAAATCACTTGATTCAATTGCGATGCCAGGATCTAAGATAACCACAAGTTTCTTCCTATAGACATTCTCTAGATCGTTGTTGATGGTCTCAGGATTAAACCTATTTGAATCTATCGTAAAGGCCCTATAATTCTTCATATAATCTATGTCGAACCATATCACATCTAATGGCATTTTATATTCTTGGAACGCATCTAATATCGTCCGAACAGAACTCCAACTTTTATAACCGTATCTGCTCAAATGGAACCCCAGAGCCCAAAACGGCGGCAAAATATGTCCTCCTACATATTTATGATATAATTGGACGGTATCTTCTGCAGTTTCTCCTATGAAAATTCTAAGGTCTATCACCCCTCCTGTCAATTTATAAGTGACTTTTGCCTGTTCAACTACCCCTTGGCTTGTTATTTTCTCGACATTATCCAAATCCACGTCCATAGCATGTGAATTCCTCATAGAAACTATATGAAATTTATCAGAATTCTCATGCATGATGTACATGGGATGTGAACCATAAGTTGATTTCCCACCTCGAGCATCATCGAGTTCAGCGAACAAATCACGGTTCCATAACGTGTAAATTCCTGGAACTCGCAACTTAAACTTATGGTTTCTTTCCCCTAGGCCGAAAATGTCGTGACTAGGCAACAGACTAGAAATTTCAAGGTATTTCTCACTGAAAATTAGGTTGAAATCCTCTGTTGTGAAGAGGGTCTCGTTGGTTGATTTCCGCAGTACTTCAATAGAAAATGGGTCTGTTTTTATTGTGAAGGAATATAGCAGATCTGATATATTAAAAGAAGCAGGGGTCAATGAATCAGAATCATGAGGATAAGGATCAGCCTCTGGGATTTCATAACGATCCTTCTCCTTGTCTTTGAGCTTAATTGAAAGATAATTGGGACTTTTGGCCTCAAGTTCAAATAAAAGCAGTTTAGAAATCCTATTACGTGTGTTTTCATATATCGGATAATAATTTGGGTCATTGGATGGATTAATATATGTTTTAAGGGGGTCATCAATGTTTTCAGCTGAAGTTTCATTCGCAGAAATGTATAAAATCTCATGATTTGTGGGATCTTTAATGATCTCCAAGACCATTTGTAATGATTTCTCAGTAATATTGGAAGAAAGCACACGGTAGGAATAGGATGCATGATAGGTATCTGGGGTCATATGAGGTGTTTGGAGGATGAAGGGAGAATTTTCAGGAGTGTAGGAACAACTTATAAAGAGGATGGAAAATTGCAGCATCAGCAAAAAAAATGATTTTTGCATTTTTTTGAACTTTTAGCAATTTTTTTTTCAGAATTACTAAAAAAAATAATTAAATTTCATGTTTTGGAATAACTGATAAAGATTTATTACTTTTCCAATTGAAAAAATTTGATTTTTCTCCAAAAGCGATTAATTTTTCAACAAAAAAGGAGTCTCTCTTTCCTTGGGAAACTAAAGTTCTAAGCCAAATAGTATAAAACCAAGCCAAAAACATCAATTATTTTGCACAGTTATTATATTTATTATAATAAGAAGCTATTATAAATCAATATTTAGTTTAATTTTCCAAAAATGAACGATCAAGAACAATTTCTTAACCCAAGTTTCGATCCCCAGCTTGCTTTTTCCTCTCCAGTGATCATCGGTCCCAAACTTCCCAGTGATGATTTGATTTTTTTCTCTACAAAACAGAAGCAAAACTCTCTAGAAAATGTGATCCTTTCCTTCCCATCCTTCCCAGAGCTCGAGCCTCATGCCATTTTCAATCTTTCGAACTCTGCGTCCCATTGTTCTAATTTGAACATGAAATGTCCTTCGAATAACTTATCGAATAACTTATCGAATAGAGATTCCTTGATAAATTCCAATAAAGAATCTATTCATGAGAGTTCCAGCAATAAACAGAAAAACGATGATCTAGATTTGAAGGCCGCAACGATCTCAAGGTCTGATAATTATAAGAACAGTCTAGAAAACAATCAAAGTTCCATCCCTTTGACCCAAACTCAAACCAATAAAACGACACTGAAGAAAAAAATCGATATAAAAAAAACACTCACGGCGATTTTCATCAAAGCGAACCCGAAGAATCTCATCGATAAGTTTCTCGATAGTGTGGCTATAACCATCCTCGTGAATTTTTTGACGGTCTTTGTTTTATTCGCTGATGATATAAGAACCAGCGCGTTCACCATTACTGCGGATCCCATCTTCGATATTCTGACCATTACTTGTCTGGGGATTTTTAGTATTGAGATCCTATTGCAAACCTTAGTTCGAAAAGATTATTTCCTCAGTTTTTTCTTTTATCTTGATGTTATTTCCACTGTTTCTTTGCTCTTCGATATACAATTGTTCGAGCAAGCCATTTTATTGAAGAATAACGCCAGTACCAATGCTGCACAAATGTCTAGAATGAGCCGGGCTTCGAGAATAGGCACTCGAGCTGCGAGGATCATTAGATTAGTGAGACTCATTAGGATCGTCAAATTATATAAAGCAGCTGTGTATAAGCAAGAACAAAACATGAAGAAAAAACTCGAGAAAAAAAGCATCCCAAATGTGAATATGAAAATCAATAAGCCTTCTATCCTATTGATGAAAGAAAACGGGGCTCCAAAGAAACTCAGCAATTTCAATATGAACACTAAAAAGGATTCATCAGTGATGACAGAGATAAATTTCTCGAAAAAAAGAGAAAGTGTTCTTTCCCCAAATAATGGGTTACAACCAAGACTATCAAAATTTTCGAATAATTCACCTTCCCCTTTGTTAAACAATCATCGATTAACTAGGCTTTCCAATGCATCTGAAATGCCTCGTCTCAAATCCAGACTCTCTCATAAATGGTATATGAATAACACTCCCAACAACAGCGGTTTACAAAGCAGTCCACTTAAATCATTGAAAAGCCCTAATAGTATACATAGTTTTCTCGGCATCCACGAATCACTAAATCCCGAAGGAACGGAGAAAGACAATTCCTTATTAGAAATCCAGGATGAAATCAAATTGAAGGAATCGGTCGTTGGCAAAAAACTATCAGAACGTAGCACCAAAAGAGTCATCATCATAGTTTTACTCTTGATAATCATCATACCATTATTTGATTCCACGTTCTATTTCGACCCTTCTTATTCATTCTTATCAGGAGTTGCTTTTCTCAGTAAGGTCCAGGATCCCAATAACGGAACTCTTTTGATTTCTCAAAGTGATCTGGAGGCATTTTGCCAGAGCTACATTTCAAATGAAATCACTAATACGTTATCAACGTTAATTTCTCTCTCCACACCCTTTTATAATACGAGTTGCTTTTATTTTCAGAGCATCAACCCAACTTCAGTGCGATTTGATGAGAAATATGCTGTCGAAGTGGCTCTAGAATATGATGGAGGCATGATCAACGCGGTCGTGGATCAGAGTCTTTCCAGCTATTATACCGCTATTATCAATATGATTCGGACAATTTTCGTGACAGTAGTGTTATTAACCGGTTGTTTGCTCTTTAGTCGTGATGCCAATGAGTTGGTTTTGAATCCAATTGAACGATTGATAGAAAAAGTGCATAAAATTGCTGAAAACCCTTTAGGAATAAAAGAGTTTAAATTGGCCTCTGAATCCCACGGGATGGCAAATGAGTTGATTTTGATAGAAAATTCCATTTTGAAGATCGGGACCTTATTGGCATTGGGTTTTGGTGAGGCAGGTCGTGAGATCATTGCAAGTAATATGAATAAAGGGGGTAATTTGGACTTTTTGACTCGAGGATGTCGTAAATTTGCAGTGTACGGTTTTTGTGACATCAGGAATTTCACAGATGCGACTGAAGTCTTACAAGAGGAAGTGATGGTTTTTGTGAATAACATTGCTGAAATTGTCCATGGGATCGTGGATCGATGTTTAGGTTCTGCCAATAAAAACATAGGTGATGCCTTTCTCTTGGTTTGGAAATTGCCTGATTTATCAGAAGATTTCCTTCTGATACCATCCGAATCCAGGAAAGTCACTGATATATGTGATTTGGCGGTTTTTTCCTTTCTTAAGATTATAGGTAAATTGAATAGACATCCAAGAATATTACAATATCGCACCCATCCGAAGCTTGCTAGTAGATTCAAGGATTATAAGGTGCGTTTGGGTTTTGGGATGCATTATGGATGGTCGATAGAAGGAGCCATAGGATCTGATTATAAAATCGATGCGAGTTATTTATCTCCGAATGTGAATATAGCATCACGATTGGAGGCGGCTACTAAACAATATGGCGTGCCATTCCTGTTTTCAAGCGATTTATATAGATGTCTATCAGAGGATGTCCAGAAATTCGCGAGGAAGATAGATCTAGTCACTTTAAAAGGCTCTTTAACTCCAATGGGCTTATATACAATAGATGTAGTTACAGATGGAATGCCGCCCAGCAAGCCTGAGGTTTCCAAAGATCTGGTTATTAAAAAAAGGAGACTACAAAAGGAAGCTATACTCACATTATATGATACGAAGAACTTCAAGATCAAGGATTTGTTCTGTTATGATAAGGAAATCAAGCTATTATTAAAAATGTATGAGAATGAATTGGGTATCAGACATGTGTTCGATCAGGGCTTGAGGGAATATTTAGCAGGAGATTGGAAGTCTGCTAAGGAATATTTTGAAGCTTTTGTGGGATTAAAGGGAAGAGAAGACAGTCCAACAAATGTCTTGATGGATTTTATGAAGAAGAACTATTGGAAATGTCCTGAGGATTGGCCTGGGTATAGGGAATTGATTGAGAAATAAGATTTTTCTATGTTTTTTACTATAATAATATATATATTTAGAAGTTTTCGCATAATAAGTAAGTCCTTTTTGATTTTTTATCGCTAGTAACTCAAAAAAAGCTTCCATTTTTTTATATATTTTTAAAGAAAAGAACGTTTAAACCAATAAACAAATATAGTCCACACTAACTAACAAACCGCTTAAATAAAAGATAAAAAGACTTAATTATCCACATAGAAAAAAACTTCATTGTCTTTGAATTCCTTTAATTAGAGCTTCTTCATCTCAATTTCAGGATCTTCAGAGGATCCTCATTATTGAATGTTCGAATTTCATTCATATTCCTCAAATTCTCATCAAAAGTTAACTTTTTCGAAACTGTTTGAAGTCCCTTCTCATATAAAGACTTGACCTCCTTTTTGGCGATTCTTTGATTCACCCATTTGCAATCTTTAGTGGGGTTTATGTTGGAGGTAGGGGTAGAAAATTGGCGGTTTTTCTCTGGAGAGGGAGAAGGTTGGAGGGGATATAAAGAATCTTCAGGGTTGGGCTCCGGGTTCATAGAGAGGATTTTGCGGACTTTTTTCTTGTTTTAACGGTATTGTGGGAGATTGTTATTAATTTGCTTTTTTTATAATTTTTTTGCGATTTTGGGGTGTTTTTTTATCATAATTTTTATTTTGGGAATTAAATGTTAATTTGTCATTAATTTAAGCGCGATTTTATTTACTTTTAAAAACCAATTTTTTTTATATAAAGTATTTTGAAAAAAACTTAATTTCTTAAATTTAATTTTTTACTTGGGCATTTAAACTTCAAATAAGGAAGATGTTTCAACAAAAAATGTGGAATTTAGTTTTTTGTTATGGAATTTACAAATAATTTAAGGATATATTCTTTCAGGAACAATGAGTGAAAAATGAATTTATGGAACTCATCAGGAGAAATTTAAGGTTTTTGGTTTAAATTTATATTTAAATGAATATAAATTTTTTTTATAGTAAAGTTAAGTTTTTTTTGAATAAATACATAATTTATAAAATAAACTATGACCATAGAGTTAAAAATACAAATTTTGAGACATTATAAAAAAAATGAAACTACTTTTCTTTTTTAAACTTCCAACTCCAAAATTTAATTAAATAAACTTATCAAAATTTTTTCAAAAAACAAACGAAATCTCTGAAAAATGAACAACGAAAACAGTTCCTCCCCTAAAATCATTTACGTTCTCGGTGCCTTCCCCTCTCCTTTCCTCCTCTAATTTCTTTTATACAGGTGGTCCGGGCAGTGGAAAAGGCACTCAATGCGACCGTTTAGTCCGTGACTTCAAATTCCATCACATTTCCGTTGGGGACATAATGCGAGATGAAATCGCCAAGTCTTTTTAATTGTCCTTCAAACCCCCTAAAATTCTTTCCTAAGAAAAACCGAAGACGGGCTCTTTATTAAAGGTCTAGTTTCCAAAGGAGAGATTGTTCCAACAGAAATCACTGTGAAACTCCTCTTAAAAACTATCAAAGCCAGTTCCAGCCAAGTAACTAGCCTTTTGTTTAAGAATTTTGTTCATTTTCTCTTAGAAATTCCTCATCGATGGGTTCCCTCGTGGTCTCGAACAAGCCATTAAACTTGAGAACCTTTTCCAGGAGATAGATTATATCCTGAACTTTGATTGTCCTGAGGAAACCTTGGTGGAACGTTTGCTCGACCGAGGTAAAACTTCTGGTCGTGCGGATGACAATGAAGAAACCATCAGAAACAGGATCAAAGTGTTCAATTCCTCCACAAGGCCGGCTTTGGATTATTATTGGCGATTCGGCAAAGTTCATACCATCTCTTCTATAGGTTCTGTGGAGGAGGTCTATTCACAGGTCTTGCAACAATTACAGAAGAATTTGATTTTTTTATATGGTGCACCATGTATTGGGAAGACCATGTTGGCCAAAGCCTTATGTCAGGTTACTGGATATAGACATGTGGAGTTGAGGGAATTTTGGAGCAAAGGTGGCTGGAGTCAAGAAGAGAAAGTCAATAGACTTATGGCGTTCTTCGAGGGATCGAAGGAAGAAAATTTCATCATCGATGGGTTTTTCGAAAGCCTGAAACAAGCCAAAATCTTTGTTGAGAACTTCTTGAAACCTAAACAGGTGTTTTATTTCGAAACTACCAAGGATTACGTGGATGAGAAGTTATTATTAGTGAATTCAAAGGAAAAGGAGAAGGCCTATAAGGAATTTGTTGGGAATCGTAAGGAATTGGTCGACTTCTTCAAGCGTGATCCCAGTTTTGTCACTTTCACAGTGAATATGCAGGCGCCAATAGCGGGTTTCTACACAAAAATCGTGAATCAATATCTAGCGCCTGAGGTTTATTTTGCAATTTACGAAGATAACACAAGTCTCTTCACATCCTATGTTGAGGCGCTTGAAAAAGAACGTGGGTTCATTCATTTGCCATTGCCTCAGCTTCTGAAACGCGAAGCCGAACGGAAAACCGAACTTGGGCTAGAAATTGCCAAATATGATATTTCGGAGGTGCCTTTGGACTTTCAGATCGCGTTATTGCGAAAGATCCTGTTCCGTCAACAGAAACGGTTCCGTTATTTGATCACAGGATTCCCAAATGATTTCGATTCATATCGATATTTCGAAGAGACCTGTCGTGAGATCTCTTTTGTGATAACATTTGAAGCTGAGGGTCAACATATTCCATTTTATTGTTCATCAAATCCTTTGTTTACCCCACAAACCTATTACCATACCATAGGCAAGCATATGATCATAGATAGGAACTCATTAGCATTATTCGATCATTATACCCAGAAGAAAAACGCCTATTATTTAACAATTGCGCCACCATATTTCGAAAGGACAGTGATATCCAAGCATTTGAGTGAGAAATTTGGCCTAGGGTTCATCGAATGGGAGGAAACCTTAACCAAGTTGAAGGAAAAGTTGGGAGGTGATGATGGGCCAGTGGATGAATTGAATTTTGGACAGATCCTCAAACATTTCCAAGATGTCTTCAAAGTACTTCAAGCCAAAGGAACGGCTTTAGTTTTTGACGGTTTCCCTTACACTTTACCTGATCTGGAATTATTTATCAAGACGATAGGAGCTCCTAAAGGGATCCTGAGCATGGAAATGTCCAAAGAAAGCATTATAAGAGCATATAGAGTAAATAAAGGAATTGAGCTTGATGCGGAGATCCCTGAGGAAGAAATGGAGGAAATCAATAAAGGCAAGGAAAAACATGAGACTTTCGCATTGGCGCTTGAGAAAATCGCAGAGGAAGGCTTCGGAACCAATTATTATAAGATAAATGCCAACATATCGATGTCCACGATAAAAAACAGCGTTGAAAACCTGTTTTTTAAGCGAGTTTACCTTGTTTCGCATTCTTTCCCTATCTATGATGAGGGGCTGTTAGATGATAAGTTCATGCAGATCTTTGCTAACATCGCTGCGAGAAATCAATGTATTTTCATTGATGTTAGGGCTTTGATCCGAAAAGAGTTTAAGGAAGAAGGACCATTGTTCGAAAAGCTGAACTCACAATATTTAATGAGATGGACCGAAAAACCAATTGATTTTCCAAGCAATTATACTCCAGAGTTGATTATGGAGCTGGTGAAAAAACATCTGGCTGGGATCACAGTGCAAAGCAGGGAAATCATGATCTATAATTATTCTATGGGGGATTATCAACATGATAGAAAGAAGGAAGAATGCTGCTTCCCGAGAGCTTTGGATGAATTGGCTCAGATAGAAGGAGGGTTGGGACAGATTAAGATGATTTTCTCGATTAATGAAGGGTAAGATTTTTTATAATTTGTATAATTTATATAAAATGGAAATTTGTATAATTTTTTGTATTATTTTTGTATAATATTTTTCATAATTTTTTGTAAAACTTTGTATAATTTTTGTTTAATGTTTTGATTAATTTTTTATGATTTCTTGTATAATTTTTTGCATTTTTTGCAAAAAAAAAAGAAAAGAATATTATTAATAATTTTTGTATGTTATTTAGTATATTTCTTTGTATAATTTTTTGTATAAGTGTTTTGTATATTTATAATTGTTTTGTATAATTTATATATAATTTTTGATTTGAAGATTGGCCCCGAGCAAAGATTATAATGACATGGTTGTGGAATGGCCTCCAGAGGATATTGTTGTAAAGATTGAGGAGAAAAAGGACGACGGAGACGAAAATGCGAACGCTGACAAAAAAGACGACGCTGACAAAGAAGAAGAGGAAAAGAAGTTCAATCCCAAAGAATTCGTCTGGACTAGCAGTTCGGGTAATCCTAAATCCTGTAGTCAAATTTACAACAAGATGAAGCCTGCCATTTGGGTAATTAATGAAATTTTTAAAGAACAAATTGGCTTTTTATTAAAAATTATTGATTTTTTTAAAAAAATGGATTTTTTTAGCAAACGGTCGATTTGGATAAGGTGAATTGGAATTACGAGGAATTGGATGGGGTGTTTGCAAAGAATCAACAGGCGATAAATGAAGGTAATGAGGATAATTATTTCGTCGAGGTGGTATATCGTACAGAGGGGATCACAGGAGGAGGCAACGGAGTTGAAGAGGATAATGAGAACATGGGTGGTGGTCTTTTTGATTAATTTGACAAGAAAAAACTAAAGAATTTAGAAGAAAAAAAAGCATTAAAGTTTAATAAAATCCATTAATTTTCAAAGAAAAATCCATTTTTCTAAAAAAATAATTGATTTTTAATAAAACTAAGAATTTGTTCTACTTAATATTATGTACATTTAATTATTCATAAACGACTTTTTTTTCAACAGTCTCGAATTATAATCATAGCTATTCGCATCCATGTCCACATTCAACGTCATATTGGTCATTTCTTTCAAAGCCTTCTTTTCTTTATCTTCCCCTTTGGCCTTGCCAAAGATCATCTTCTCATTTTCATTCCTATTCATTATATTGGCTTTAATCGGTGTCGTGGCCTGATATTTATTGAAGGCATTTTCCAAATATCCTTCTTTCCTTTGACTATTCAATATTTTCTCCAAAGGTTTCCCCACATTTCCCATCAATTCCCTAGTCTTCACTAATTCCTCGCTTTTCTTCGCTTGTGGGGTTTTACATAAATTCTGTGATTTTATAATGGAATGTTCAGGCACCTTCAAATTTTTCGAATTTTCCTTGCTTTCATATGATTTTTGGGTTTTCAGCTTCAAATCATCATTTTTCTTCATTTTCCCTTGTTTCACAGTGTCTTGGATATTCACTAGTTTATTGAAATCTTGGGTTCTATTAACTGTTTCTCCTATCTTATCGCTTTTCTCACTGGTTTTCTCATTAAAACTATAGTCGAAAGTCTCCTTATGTTCATAATTGCCAGTTGTCATTTGGCGCTTCAATTGTAAATGTGGGTTTTCTCGATGACTGGTCTTCTGTTTGACAGGGAAAAAAGCCAATTTCTCATCTTCTTTGAGCATATCGCTAATCAAATACGAAAAAATCGAAAATTCTTGATTTTCTGGATTGCCACCCTTTTCCTCACCATTAGTCACATTCATTATAGGTACTTTGCGAGCCACTTCTTCGTTTTTTCGAGGCATTTGAGCCTTTTTATTCGCATACATCTCAAATCCTATCTTCGTATTGCTATTTATTTGGCTTTTACTGATTTTGTTGATATTTTCTCTATTATTATTGATATTTTCTCTATTATCATTGATATTTTCTCTATTATTATTGACGTTTTCGCTAATATTAATGACATTTTCTCTATTATTATTGATGTTTTCTCTGCAATCAAGAATTGTCTTGTTGATATTATAAGTGTTTTCATGGTTTTTTACCTGGAAACTAGATATATTCATCTTATTGATATCGTTATTAACATTAAAGCCAGAGATCCTCACATTCGGTTGTTCTGATAATGCTTTCTTCAAGCCCAAAGGCGGTGGGGTTTTTTGCTTCTCCTTGAAAATATCATCAAAATCCAGGTTTTCCATTATTTTGCTGGGTCTCAATTCGCATTCCTCGAAAATCGTTTTTCTTCTTGGCTTTTTCTTCTCGACCATGCAATTTTCCATCTCCTTGAGCAAAATGGCCTCAATGAGTCCTTTTTTCTCTTCATTTTCTGTGTTATCGCTGGATTTCGCAGCGAAAATCGTCTGTTTCATTGGGAGATTGATGCTGGTGAATTCCATTAGATCATCTTCGATTATTGGTTTTTCTCTAGTGACATTTATTTGGTTCATAGACTTCATATTATTATCAATTAATCTGATGATTTTATTAGGATTGAAGCATTTCAACAATAAAAATCCCTCATGTTTCATAGGCTCTGGTTCGAAGACGCTTTGATAATATTTAATGAAATATTGAAGGACTTTGATTTTTTTGGGTTTTATATAATTGTCCATTGCCAAATGAAGCCTTAGGTCCGTATCAAGATCTATGAGTCTTTGTAAATGCTTCAATGACTCTAAATCTATATATCCTTCGAATTGACCATTAATCGTGCCTTTATTTAAGTTCTTTAAAATCTTCTTCAATCCAGAGATAAAATAACTAGTGTCCTCAAGACCTAAGGGCACAAGATCCTTCTTGATGAAATCTAAGAAATAAAGGATCTTATAAGAATCCTCGAGGAATTTGTTAAACATCATCGTTTTTGAAGTGAAATCCTGAATAAACGGCCTATCCTCTTGGGGGAATACCTTGGTATATGAGCTTTGGTCAAAAATCTCAGAGGAAACCACAGTTTTGTCATTGAAATCGCGAGAAAAAAGGAAAAATGGAACATAATTGTTGATGATGCCTAGCATAAAATCAGAAAAAGCTGCTTTTATTTGAAAAGTGGCCTCCACCAAGTCTTTTTCTATGAGATTCGAGTTATTATTATGGATTTTCTTGATAATTTTAGTCATTTTTCGAGTTATACGCTCTACAGAAGCTCTGGGTAAGAAGATGGTCTAAAATTTATAGTTTAAAGAAAGTTATTAGGCCATTTTTACGTCTTGAGAATATATTATAGTGTCTTCATCTAGGTCCACAACCACTTTATCAGAAAGATCCATAGAAGTTAGAACGGTTTCCTTATGTTTCGAATTCATACCCACTATATAGGGAATCACAGCTTGAAGGATCTGAACCATGGAGATTGGCAATAAGGGCGCATATATGCAAGTCCATTTTCTATGGAAATTAAAACAATTCATAAAATCTATTAAAAGTCAAAAAAATCAAAAATTTATCAAAAGTAAAAAAAAATCATGGAAATTCAGAAAAGGATTAAAAAAAAATATGAAAATTCATAAAAATCATCAATAAAATTCATCATAACAAAATCAAAACAAAAAACTTCATTATAAAAATTAATTTTCTTACAAAGGATTTATCAATGACAAAAGTGTTTCCGTGACCGCAATAGCGTCATTTGGTTTCTTAGAGAAAATGATGATTGATTTCTCCAGCAGGCAGAATTTCACCAATTTCAATATATTAGGCAGCTGCATTTTCGTGAACAAGGTTCTGAACTGGTTTTCATATAAATTCTGGTCCTTTGAAATGTTATATTTCAACAAAAGTCCCTTTTCTTTATTAAGTCCCTCGACCACCACTGAATAATCCTCAGGAGGACTATATGTGGGCAGGCAATAATAGAAAAACGACATATAAAACTCAATATAATCAGTTTCAAAGATCATGATTTCCTGGGTTTTGGCTTCGTTTAATTCATTGAATTTATCGAAGAAAAGAGCCTCACCTCTTTCTTTACCATGTAATTTCTGATATTCCTGATAATGATTGAACAGGGCCTTGGAAATTCCAATGGCAGAGGATTTGATCGGCATATATTGGAAATGTTTGGGTTTGAGCAGGTTTTCAAAGAAGAAAGTGAGGATCTGTTCATGGATGCCAAGAATTGACACTTGCGAAATTATGCAAAGGACTTTCGGACAAAAAACGATGTTTTTGTCAATTGCGGAAATTTTGCTTTGGTTGAAGCCTGGATAAGCGTCAATAAGATCATATTTTTCCTATAAAAATGCTTAATTTCCTAAAGAAATTCTTAAATCTTTACATAAAACAATAAAGCTGAGCAATATCTCTTATTATACTCTGAGTCAGTGAGGATGAAATGGTTGATTTTGCTATAATTGGCCATTTCATCCCATATTTTGTTCGCTGGCTTCCCAGTGCGTGACTTCACAATATCACCGTTATTTATGATATTATGATAGGAATCCAAGACTTGATAACCGTCTGGGAAACACCAGAGATTTATATGTTCTAAATATTCTGGAAGAATGTCGAATTTTGGAAAACTGTCGATTAGGCCGACTTCAAAGGAATTTTTCGAAAAAGTTTCATATTTGAGCTCTTAAAAATAGATTAGGGGGGACTTGGAGAACAGAGATTACCTGAGGGGAAGTTTTTGGGACCGAGGATGAGAAAATGCTCGATCGGAGGGGAGGGTTGGGTCATCTAACGAATATATTTGTTAATATTAATATTTGAATGAATTTTTCTGTTGGATTGTTTTTGGGAATTTGGCTTTTTAAATAAGAGAAAAAATTAAATTTAAAATTTTTTTGAAGAAATTAATATATTTGGACAAATTATTGGAAAAAATCAAATTGAAATTTTTGCTTATGATTTTTTTTGAATTATAGGAGAGAGAAAAAAAATATTTTTGATATTTTAGTAAAATATAATTTTTATATTAGATATTATTTTAATTTAAACTATTTAGTATATTGCCAAAAAAACAAGATCCAAAAATGTTAAAGAATCTTTTCACACCCATCCTTTTCAAATCCGCCCCAAGGTTCGCTCCCTTCTTCTCCTTTAGCTCCTCGCCTCTCAAAAACCAGAAGATCGTCTTGGTGCTTTACGAAGGAGGTGCTGCCGGCAAATCCAACCCAAATATTTTGGGTTGTGTAGATAACGCCTTGGGTCTTAAAGAATGGCTCAAAGATCAAGGTCATCGTTTGGTGGTGACGAGTGACAAAGAGCCTCCAAGTTCCACTTTAGACAAAGAGCTCACAGATGCCAATATTGTCATCAGTCAACCGTTTTGGCCTGCCTACATCACAAAGGCGAGGATAGAAAGTGCTCCGAACCTGAAGCTCTGTGTCACAGCCGGTGTGGGTTCAGATCATGTGGACCTGGAGGCCGCTTGTAAAAGAAACATTACAGTGGCTGAAATTACGGGATCAAATGTGGTTTCTGTGGCGGAACATGTGGTGATGCAGATTCTGGCTTTGGTGAGGAATTTCATCCCTGCCTATCAAAGAGTGGTCAATGGAGAATGGGACATCGCTGGCATAGTTGATCGAGCATATGATTTGGAGAACAAATCAGTCGGAACTGTGGGAGTTGGTAGGATCGGACATCGTGTGCTGATTCGTTTGAAGCCTTTCGACGTGAAATTACATTATTATGACCCTTTCAGTAGATTATCAGCAAAAGACGAGAAGAAACTCAACGTCAAAAGACATGAAACTATAGAGTCTATGGTGAAGGAATGCGATGTGGTAACCATCAATTGCCCATTACATCCTTTGACAGAAAGACTGTTCAACAAAGATTTGTTGGCCAAAATGAAGAAAGGCGCTTATCTAGTGAACACGGCACGTGGCAAAATTGTTGACACTGACGCTTTGGTGGATGCAGTCAAATCAGGACATATCAGAGGATATGCAGGTGATGTATGGTTCCCACAACCAGCACCAAAGGATCACCCATGGAGATCTATGCCTTGGCATGCTATGACCCCTCATTACTCAGGCACAACTTTGGATGCGCAAAGGAGGTACGCTGATGGAGTTAAGGAGGTGTTGGAACGGTTTTTCAAGGGGGAAAAACAAAGAAAAGAATATTTGATTGCTGATGGAGGGAAGATCGTGAGTCCTGCCTATACCCCTGGAAACACCACTGGTGGTGCCAACGTTTAATTAATAATTTAAGTGAACTTTCCATAATAAAGAACATTTAATTTTAGTGATATCAGTTTTTTTTTGTCCTGAAACTGAAAGAGGAAAAGGTCTAGGCTTGCAAGGATATGAACAGGGGATCTTATAGTTTTTTAATAAATTGGTGGATTATATTATGCCAAAAATTTTTAAAAAAGAACGGACAAAGGGTCTCTTTTTATTAAAATTTGTAAAATTCGTTAAAAATAATTAATTTTTAAATTTTTTGTAAATTCTTCAAAAACATAAAATTTCAAAGCAAATGAAATAAAAAACAAAAAAACAAGGAAAAAAATATCCATAAAATATTAATTTTCTTGGCAAATTATATAAAAAAAAAATGATACCCCAAAATATATAAGACTCGGTCAACCTAATTTTAATTAAAAATTGATTTGGGGTCTAGTCATAGTCTGATCATGACCGAGACCAGACCGGTCCGACCAGCCATGACCAGGACCCAGTATGAACCCCAGTATTATCGCAGTCTACTTCATTCGAACAAGAAAAGAAGCTTTAATGAGCAAAATGGATGCTTTGAAAGAAGAAATTGGAATTTTAAACAAGAATAACGGGAAAAACGATTCAATTTATGATGAATTGAAGGGAAGATGAATGTAGGGGTTCATTTGATGAGGAGACGGAAGGAGGAATTTGTTTAGGTTTCTACAGTATCTGTTACTTCCAATCCTTGCTACGACACTCCCCAACCAATTCGTCTTTTCACTATTCTCCTGGTATCGAACTTCTAGAACATGTCTTTTGCCGGATAACCATGAAGATTTCGTCCAGTTCTTCTTCTTGTTTTCCTCGGAAAAAAATAAATTACTAGATCAATTCAATCATTAGATTTCAAGAAATTATAAGAAATTTATTGATTTTTAATTCTTAAATTAATTTATGTTGCTCTGTTTATTTTGGCTTAATGACATCTTTCAGAAAATCGCTAATTTTCATTTTTTTTTTCATTGAATTTTTAATTAGGAAATTATTTAAATAAATTTTTTAGTTCAAAAAAAATTAATATTTATTATGCAAACTCTTGTTTTGAAAAGTTCAGTCTTGATTTTATTGAAAATTATATAAAAAAAACATTTTAATAGAAAAAAAACCAAATGCAATAGAACAATTACATAAAAATGAAGAAAAAAAAATAGATTGTTTAAAATTGCTTAACTAAGGAATAATGATGATAAAATAAAAAAAAATTTAATTTCTTTATCATAAATTTAATTTTTTTAAAAAATGTCTGAGGAAACAAAAGACAAAAACGATGATGGTGAAATGTTTTTCAAAATCACCGGTGTTTTTTCAAGAACTCCAAGTATCCTTATTTTCTATTTACTTTCCACCTGTTTTACTCCTGCTTAATTAGATCTTGAAGACGATCTTCAAAAAATTGCAAAAGAATTTGAAATTGGATTTTTAATCAAAAACACGAGCGAGACAGAAACATCATATGAAGCCACGGGCCCAAAAGACGTGATCAAGCAATTTGAAAACAAATTATTGGAATATGCTTCCAAAAACATGAATCCTACAAATGTCATTATCTCTCAGATAAAAATATCTGAACTATTTGATAAAACAGGCAAAAAAGAACCTGATGAAATCTTAGATCCTTTTTCCAATTTTATGATGCCAGAAGAAACATCAAAATCACAGAAATATTCTTGGCATTCATCCGATGTGATTGGTCAGGGACATCAATATGAAGCATGGGTTGCTTTAGAAATAGAAAAAATTTTGAAAAAACGGAATTTTAAACAACCGATTCTTGTTAACGTAAAATCCACGAAACCAGATTTTATCGAATTTATGAAGCAAGGAATTTTGACATGCTTAGATTTTTGGAGCCAATTCTTTAAGGATCTTGACAAAGTAAAAGAAAATACAAATTGCAAAAATTTCTTTGGAAAATTTGAAGAATTTGAAATGGATTTATTGATAACATTGGATAAAAATGAGAGACTCTCTTCCAAGGATTTTATAAATGAGCAAGATTCGCTTCAAGAACAAGCCGAAAAATTAGATGAATTTACCTTTGAGGGTCCTTGCAGAATAATTATCGAGATTACAAAGAATATCACGATAACATTTGAGAAATTTCTTCAGTTAGAAAAAGATATCCTCTATCTTCAGAAAAAATATACGAACCCAGGAAAAATCTATGGAATTATAATAACTAATGAAAATTTTTCACAAGGATTGACTCATTTTGATATTGCGAAAAAGAATTTCCTCGGAACATCTAAAAATCCAAAGCCTCAAATTTTTTCTTTAGTTGATAAAAATGAAATTATTTATCTATACAAAAAATTTGTAATTTTGGTTGAAAAAATTCTTGAACAGGATCAAAAAATTGTTGAACAGGATCAAAAAATTCAAAGATATGATGAAAAATTTAACGAGCAGGATCAAAAAATAGCTAAACTCCAAAAAATAATCGAACATGAATCCTATATAGAACACAAATTTGTCTGGTAATTTGAATAATAAGTTTTTTTTTTCAATAATTTTTAACATTTTTAGGAACAAAAAGGCAAATTCGGTTATTTTACGCATAAGTCCTGATTGGGAAGTCAGATATCCAATGAAACAAGAAAGCATAAACCTGTATTTAATAAAGTATATTTTATGAATTTTCATTTTTTCAATAGTTGGACGTGCTCCTTAAAGTTAAAGTCGAAACAAAGTTATGAGTACATATTTTTTATTGATAATCAAAATTATTGTTTCAATGAAGATTTCCCTTTTGTACCCAATGTTTTTAAAGGGTACAATA
>Ga0302186_10001234_pt1 | contig 21698 bp, 11 predicted proteins | sample II_Bog_E1_2_FD_198782 | JGI IMG/M metagenome (GOLD analysis project Ga0302186, IMG submission 198782) | Peat permafrost microbial communities from Stordalen Mire near Abisko, Sweden - II_Bog_E1_1 | ecosystem: Environmental > Terrestrial > Soil > Wetlands > Peat | place: Sweden: Abisko...
AGGAAAAAACAGTTTCTTTTTATATCTGAAAGCCTGTTTTTTATCGTACTAAGTCTCCACGATCAGAGATCGAACAACAAAAAGATAACTATGAAGTGCTGAAAAATCCAATTTGTTGTCGTCTGACATACAAACTGTTACAACAAGTTTTATAGTAGTAATAAGGATTAAATATTGATATATTTGTTAAATTTATAATACACTCTTTTTTGCAGTTATTTTAGTATTGACCCCCAAACGCCCAAAGGGGGGCTTTAAGACGCAGTATTTGAAAATTTTCTACTTGTAATTCGCTTGTGAAAGTCCACTCTTAAACCCCTTTGGGGGTTTGGGTGTTAGAAATGAAGTTATATCAATAAATTCTTTGAATTACTAATAAAATAAGAAAGAGGCACAAAATTTTGTGTCTCTTCCTATAAAATACAGGATTGAATATCTTACTTTTTCATATTTGGTAATTCCAGTCCATATCCTTTTTTCTTATCTTCGGCTTTTAGCATAAAGGCAACAATAAATGCCAAAACACCAAAAATCATAAAGATAAGATTTGCTTTTGTATAATCATATCGAAGTGCGATCTTTTGTTTGTCAATTTCATCATAACTTGCTTTTACACAAGCATCCTCTACTACCTGTTCCATCTTTACCTTTCCACGAACAGGTTGCATGGTTCTGACAGACTGAAGATTGACAGCTACTAATTTATTCTTAAAAGCTGCAAAACCGGTAGTATCCTGAATCCCTTTGTATTCAGTATTTACAAGTACCTGATCAATCAAACGGGTTGTTGTTTTATCTACAGCTTTGTCAAAATCGATTTTATTCAGTTTAAGTTGAGGTTGCATTTGTGTATATGTCTCTGTGATGGCATCTTTTACAACAACTTTAGCATGGGAGACAGTTGGATTCGAAGCGCTTAAAACAATTCCAATTAATAATGGAACGCCCATTAATCCCCAGTTTTGAATCCAGAAAATTAATGCATAAGCTGTACCAAGTTGTTTCTCAGGTATAATTTTCGGAACTGATGGCCACATTGCCGAAGGTACCAATGACAAAGCAATTCCCAGCACTACAGTTACAGCCATTGCCAGGATCCAGTTATTTAAAAAAGGAATTGAAAAAATACCGTGTACAAAAATCAAAAGTACAGCTCCAATAATCATAATGGTTGCCCCTTTACCTTTTTTGTCATAAAGATTACCGAAGAAGGGGGTTAGGAATAGAGTTCCTAAAGGTAATACACTTGGAATTAAACCTGCTAAATCGGGATTTACCTGATATTTATTTATTACTAAATCAGTAGCAAATTTGATCCATGGGAAAACAGCTGAGTAGAATAAAACACATAAAAGAGCAATTAACCAGAATCCTTTATTAGTAATAATCATAAGCACATCGGACATTTTAAAAGGTTCTTCATCTTCTTTTTCAATGTGGGCTTCAGAAGCTTCCAGTTTAATATCCATGCGAACATAAACCAAATAAGCAATTAATCCGATGCAAAGTAACAAAGCTCCAAAAAGAATAGGAATAGAAACATCTCCGAAATAATTGGCAATAGGAAGTGGAATTGCTATGGCCAACAAAGTTCCCAAACGGGCAAAAGAAACCTGCATACCCATTGCTAAAGCCATTTCTTTTCCTTTAAACCATTTTACAATAATCCTTGATACTGTAATACCGGCAGTTTCAACACCTACGGCAAAAATTGCATATCCTAAAGCAGCAAACATTACCTGCGCTTTAATTCCTAAAATAGGAGCCATCCCTTCCGGAAAAAAATGAGATATGGCAAAAAATTTCATACTTGCACCAATGATCATAACGGATGAAGAAAGAATTCCCGTAAACCGGACGCCGGTTTTATCAAGTAATATCCCCCCCAGAATCAGCATTAAAAGGAAAACGTTAAACCAACCGTAGGCACTTGTAAAAATACCGTAATCCATGTTATCCCATTTTAGCTGACTTTCGAGCATTGGTTTAAGCGGGCTCATGGCATCGGCAATAAAATAACCGCAAAACATGGTAAATGAAACGATACCCAATGCAGTCCAACGGGCAACAGGCGATTCGCGAAGAGAAGAAACTTTTTCAGTCATAAACTATTTGTATTTAATGGTGTTTGTATAATTAAATGATAAGAAGCAATTTTAGCCCGCAAATCTACTGAAAAAATTAATAAGTTGTAGAAATTATTTATTGATAAATTAAATACTTTGCAGAATAAATGGCTCAATCATCTTTAAATATCAATTTTATATTGTTTTTTTCAGATGAATGTCCTTTTTTACTGCCAAAATTACCGGTTTTAATTACTTTTCTGTTTCGGTACTGTTTTTGATAAAACTTTGGCACAACTTATGATAATGATTTATTAATCCAGCTGAAACTTAAGTGAACGTATAATAAAAATTTAAATCAGCCATCATAGTTATTCTTTATTTACTATTTTTGTAAACTAATCATTTAGGAGAAACAATATATGACAGTAAACTATTCGGAACAATTGCACAATGTGCTACTCTATAGCTCACAGGAAGCTGAACGTTTAGGCAACAATTATGTTGGACCTGAACATTTGTTGTTGGGCATTTTACGAAACGGGAACGGAAAAGCGATCGATATTTTAAACGTATCGCATGTTAATCTGTTGAAAATAAAACAAATCATTGAGAGTCAGATTCGTACAGACCTTGATCCCAGCGGAACCGAAATTCCGAATTTAAAAAGTACGGAACGGATTAAAAAAATAATGGAACTTGAAACGCGTTCATTATCTGCAGAAACTGCCGATACAGAACATCTATTGCTGGCTATTTTAAAAGAGAAAAATAATCTGGCAGGTGATGTATTGCTTGCCGAACATTTAACTTACGATCAGGCTAAAGCATATATTGAAGAACCAAAAGATTTTCAAATGGGTTCGAACTTTCAGGATGACGATGATGATGATGATGATCCCCGAAATAAGAAAAAATCGAATCCTTCCGCCGGGGCAAAACAAAGCGACACACCTGCTTTAGATACTTTTGGGACAGATATTACAAAAGCGGCATTAGAAAACCGACTTGATCCGATAGTAGGCCGTAACAAAGAAATTGAACGGCTGGCACAGATTTTAAGCCGGCGTAAGAAAAATAATCCTGTGTTGATAGGTGATCCCGGAGTCGGTAAATCGGCCATTGTTGAGGGACTGGCACTAAGGATAATTCAACGTCGTGTATCACGGGTCCTTTTTGATAAACGTGTAGTATCCCTTGATATGGCATCTATTGTTGCAGGAACGAAATATCGCGGACAGTTTGAAGAAAGGATTAAAGCTATTTTGAACGAGTTATCTAAAAATCCTAATGTCATTTTATTTATTGATGAAATTCATACGATAGTAGGAGCAGGGGGTGCACCCGGTTCGCTTGATGCCGCTAATATGTTGAAACCGGCACTGGCAAGAGGTGAAATTCAATGTGTCGGTGCAACAACGCTGGACGAATACCGTCAGAGTATTGAAAAAGATGGAGCATTGGAACGTCGGTTTCAAAAAGTGATGGTCGATCCCACTACGGCAGAAGAAACTTTGCTGATTCTAGAAAATATTCAGGACCGGTATGAATATCACCACAATGTACGTTATACACCGGACGCAATTAAAGCATGTGTTCGTTTGACCGAACGGTATATTACCGATCGTTGTTTTCCGGATAAAGCAATCGATGCCCTTGATGAATCGGGTTCAAGGGTTCATATTGGTACAGTTTCTGTTCCGGTAGAAATTGAAGAGCTTGAAAAGAAAATAGAAGATTTACGAAAAGATAAACTGAAAGTTCTTTCAGAACAAAAATATGAATTGGCCGGACCAATACGCGATCAGGAGAAACAATTGCAATATCAGTTGGAAGATGCTGTGAAACGTTGGGAGGATGAAGCACAACTGCATCCTGAAACGGTTGACGAAGAACAGGTAGCTGAAGTTGTCGCCATGATGTCAGGTATCCCGGTTCAACGGATAGCACAGGCAGAAGGGCTTAAACTTCGTCAAATGAAAGAATGGTTGCAACAAAAAATAATCGGACAGGACGAAGCAGTCAATAAAATTGTAAAAGCTATACAACGAAACCGTATAGGACTGAAAGATCCGAGTAAACCAATAGGCTCGTTTATTTTCCTTGGACCAACAGGTGTTGGTAAAACTCACCTGGCAAAAATGCTTGCCGAATTCATGTTCGACAGTCCGGATGCTCTGATCCGTGTAGATATGAGCGAATACATGGAAAAATTCAGTGTCTCCCGTTTAATAGGTGCACCTCCGGGATACGTTGGATACGAAGAAGGTGGCCAGTTAACAGAAAAAGTTCGCAGAAAACCTTATTCAATCATATTACTGGATGAAATTGAAAAAGCTCATCCTGATGTGTTTAATCTTTTGCTTCAGGTGATGGATGAAGGACGGTTAACTGATAGTTTAGGTCGTAGAATTGACTTTAAAAATACGATTATTATCATGACTTCCAATATCGGAACGCGACAGTTGAAAGATTTTGGTAAAGGTGTAGGATTTAGTACTCCATCAACTGCTGAAAAGGATTCTGAATTTTCACGCGGGGTCATTCAAAAAGCGTTAACCCGTACTTTTGCTCCTGAATTCCTGAATAGGGTAGATGATGTTATCATGTTCGAACAATTGAGCAGAGCATCCATTTCATTGATTATTGACCTTGAATTAAAAGGACTTTTCAGTCGTGTAACCACAATGGGGTATAATCTTGAGCTCACTCAGGCAGCTAAAGATTATATTGCCGATAAAGGATATGATGTTCAGTTTGGAGCCCGTCCGTTGAAACGTGCCATTCAAAAATATCTTGAAGACAGTCTGGCTGATGTAGTTTTAGGAGGTGAAGTAGTTGAAGGTGACACCATTCTGATGGATCTGGACCCTGAAACAAAAATAATCATTGCTAAAATTGTAAAACCGACAATTGTGCTGGAAAAATAGTTTATAGTTTATAGTTTATAGTTTATAGTTTATAGTTTATAGTTTATAGTTTATAGTTTATAGTTTATAGTTTATAGTTTATAGTTTATAGTTTATAGTTTATAGTTTATAGTTTATAGTTTATAATTTATAGAATATAGTTTATAGAATAAATTAACCGGATAATAGAAAATCCCCGCAACATATTTTGTTACGGGGATTTGTATTTATATTATTACATCATCAAATCATATTATATCAAATCATATTATATCAAATTATATCAATTTATATCATATCAACTTATATCCATTACATTCTTACATTCTTCTGGTCACACCCTCAGTAGGTACACTTTCATGTTTAAACTTGTTAATAGCTGTTACCACAAAGGCATAATGCCCTTTGAATTTACGGTCTAAATCACGTAAATTAATACAATTATCGGTCGTACGGGCTATGATATTGGCAGGATCGTTCATATTGCCTACTTTTTTGCCTTTAAATGCATACACTACGTAGTAAGCTATTTTACAACCTCCCTCTTCATTTACTTCGTCCCAGATAAGATAGGATTCTTTGCCATCTCTCAATACATGGATATTTTGAGGCTGTGCTGAAGCTTCGCCCTGAATATTCCTGTTTACAGGACATATAGCAGGATATTTATAAAAATTATTTTGAAGGCTATCGTTGAGTCCCAGTTTGTTTTTAACAAAAGCTCTGGCACTGAAAAAAATGGCACCATCGATTTGTGGAAAACGTTTATTCATTGTTAACTGACGGACCAGTTCATTCCCTTTTCGCCAAGCAGGACTGGCGTCAGGTGATCCTAACTGAGAATTAAAAAGTCCGGTATAAAGATTTTTGCCATATGAGTTATCACTCCACCATTTGGCCAGTATTTCGTAATCAGCTGTCTTCTTACCGATTTCCCAATAAAGTTGTGGCGCAACATAATCAATAGAACCTTCTCTTAACCATTTTAAAATATCTGCATATAAATCGTCATAATTTTGTACTCCTGCACGGGTTGCTGATCCTTTTGGATCGACATTATCATTTCTCCAGACACCGAAAGGAGAAACTCCAAATTCTACCCATGGCTTGATTGATTTGATAGTTCGTTGTAATTCAGCAATCACCATATTTACATTGTTACGTCTCCAATCGTTTTTTTGATTCGGAGCAAAACCACGTGGAAATTTTCTAAATGTAGCTTCATCAGGAAATTCCTCATTTCCAACCCTGTACGGATAAAAATAATCATCAAAATGAATAGCATCAATGTCATATCGCTCAACGACATCTTCTACCACACGATTCAGAAAGGCTCTTGTTTCATCCAAACCCGGATCAAAATACATTTTTCCACCGTATTTGACAAATAAATCTTTATTTTTGTAATAGAGATTATCCTTACTCAACAGGTCAGTTCTATCGGAATTTGTAACTCTGTAAGGATTTAACCATACATGTACTTCAATACACCGTTTATGTGCTTCATCTATAATAAATTGTAAGGGATCGTAATAGGGATCAGGTCTTTTGCCCTGCTTTCCGGTAAGCCAATTCGACCATGGTTCAAGAGCTGACGGATAAAAAGCATCCGCAGTCGGACGAATTTGCAACACAATTGCGTTAATATTATTCTTTGCAAATTGATCTAAAAGTTGCCTCATTTCGTCCCGTTGAGCTTTTGGAGACAGGTTCTGTTGACTGGGCCAATCGATATTCGCAACAGTTGCAATCCATACAGCCCTCATTTCGCGTTTTAAATGCTGTGCATTGAGACTGAATATAATTAAAATAAAACAAAAAAGGAAGTAAATTTTTTTAAACATAGTTTTTGTACATATAGAAGCAAAAGTAGCTAAAAAATCCAAAGGAAGCAACCGGGATGTTATTTTTTCATGAACATTTGCTATTTTACATTGTTTAAAAGGAATAACTCTTAACTTTGCAAAATGAATCTTCAAAATACAGTTCATATGAACAAACAACTTACAATAGCTCTGGTAGCTCATGATAATAGAAAAGCCGATATGGTAGATTGGGCAGTTTTTAATGCTGACATGCTTTCAAAACATAAATTGATTTGTACCGGAACAACAGGCAAATTAATTCAAGAGGCTCTTGAAAATAAAGGAGTTGTTGTAGATATTACCTGCATGAATTCAGGTCCGATGGGAGGTGATGCTGAAATCGCTGCGTTGGTGGTAAGAAAACAAATTAATCTGGCAGTCTTTTTGATAGACGATTTAAACCCACAGCCACATGAAGCAGATATTCAAATGCTGTTACGTCAATGCCGTGTACACAATGTCCCGATCGCTTGTAACCGTTATAGTGCGGATTTGATGATAACAAGTACGTTGTGGGATAAAGAGGATTATATTCCCACTGAACCACTTTATATTAAGTTTAAACGTTAAACATATAATTTTTATAAAAAGCACTGTGGAATTATCTACAGTGTTTTTTTTTGGGGATTATCCCCCGGATTAAATGATTTAAGTCATTTCAATAATTGTTTTCTTTACCGGTTAGAAAGGTTTAAATAGAATAAAATCCTGTTGTACTATTGAATTATTATATGTATTTTTGAAAAAAAAATTTTATCTCCTTTTTTGGGAATGAAGTATCTTAAAACAATCTGTTTTTTGTTCTCCCGCATTCGGTAATGTTACCGGATAACTTTTTATCCTCATTTGATAATCAATTGATTAACGAATTAAAGATATTAGAAAATCATACGGTTTAATGGTATTTGTATTTGTATAACAATCAGGAAAATATTGGAGGGGTCATGTAAATAAGTTGACTACTTCATGTTTTCTTAATTAAGCTTTCAATACAAAAAGGGAAAAGCATTTTTATTAGTTACTTGCCGTTAACAGATATGCCGGTATTCACTCCTGCATATGCTAACTCAATCCAACTGATTTAATCCATCAATTAATAATTCAAATTGATATTTAATAGGCCTAACAAAACTTACTTTAATTATGTCAACATTAACAAAATCGATTAAAGATAAAACAGGTAATCCGTTTTTTGAAACGTATAAAACACCACACGAAACAATTCCTTTTAACGAAATTAAAACAGAACATTTTTTCCCTGCATTTGAGGAAGCAATGAAGCAACACACTTTCGAAGTTGATACTATTATTAATAATTCAGCAGCACCTACTTTTGAAAATACAATTGTAGCACTCGAACGTTCCGGATCATTATTAACAAAGGTCAGTTCACCTTTTTACAATTTGCTGGGTTCAGAAACTAACGATGAATTACAGTCAATTGCCGAAAAGATATCACCAATTGTAACTGAACATTCTAATTCGATTATATTAAATGAAAAACTTTTTGCAAGGGTAAAAAACATTTATCTTCAAAAGGACAATCTGATACTGACTCCTGAGCAACAGATGCTCCTGAAAGATTCCTACGAAGGGTTTACAAATAACGGAGCGAATCTTTCGGAAAGTGATAAAGCAATATATCGTGAATTGTCGAAAGAAATAAGTATGCTAACTCTTCAATACGAACAAAACGTACTGAAAGAAACTAATAACTATAAATTGCTTATTACTGACAAATCATTATTGAGTGGAATTCCAGCTGATCTACTGGAAATGCTGGCTTCAACGGCAAAGAAAGAAGGAAAAGAAGGATGGATCCTTACTTTAAAAGCAACATGTTATGTCCCTTTTATGAAATATGCCGACAATCGTGATTTGCGCCGGGAAATTTATATGGCTATTTCATCAAAGTGTATGTCAGGGGGTGAATTTGATAACAGGGGAAATGTCCACAAAATAGTAAATGTAAGGTTGAAAATAGCCAACATACTTGGTTATAAATCGTTTGCTGAATATGAACTTATCGATAGAATGGCTGAGAATACAACAAAAGTATACGATTTATTGGATAAATTATTAACTGCCTATAAACCTGAAGCAGAAAAAGAATATAGAGAAGTTCAAAACTATGCAGATAAAAATGGTGCATATTTCAAAATACAACCGTGGGATTGGTCATACTATTCGGAAAAGTATAAAGATGAAAAGTATGCAGTAAATGATGAAATGTTGAAACCCTATTTTGAGCTTGAAAGTGTAAAGAAAGGTGTATTTGGGCTAGCAACCCGATTGTATGATATTAAATTTACCAAAAACCCATCGATTCAGGTATATAATGCTGAAGTTGAAGCATATGATGTAACAGATGAAAAAGGAAACTATTTGTCCGTACTCTATACTGATTTTCACCCTCGCGATGGTAAACGTGCCGGTGCATGGATGAATGATTTTAAGGCTCAAAGTATGTCGGGGAAAATTGATAACCGTCCTCAGGTAACAGTAGTGATGAACTTCACACGTCCAACAGATACTAAACCAGCCTTATTGACTTATGATGAATTAAAAACATTCTTACATGAATTTGGACATTCGCTTCATGGAATGCTTACAAAATGTACATATGAATCACTTTCCGGAACGAATGTCTATCGTGATTTTGTTGAATTACCATCACAAATTATGGAAAACTGGGCATCTGAAAAAGAGTTTTTAGATGGATTTGCAAAACATTATCAAACAGGTGAAATAATACCTGCTGAACTGATACAAAAAATTAAAGCTTCCGAAAACTTCAATAATGCGTATTTCTGCTTACGACAGTTAAGTTTTTGTTATCTCGATTTGTCATGGCATACTATTGAAAAACCTTTTGAAGGAGATATCATTGATTATGAAAAGCAAGCAATGGCCTCCACTCAAATATTGCCTATGATTCCCAATACAGGAATGAGTCCTACCTTCAGTCATATCTTTTCGGGAGGGTATGCGGCAGGTTATTATAGCTATAAATGGGCTGAAGTATTGGACGCAGATGCCTTTTCTGTATTTTCAAAAAATGGTATTTTTGATAAAAAGACAGCAGAATCTTTTCGTCAGAATATATTAACAAAAGGAGGAACCGAACATCCAATGATTTTATACAAAAGGTTCCGGGGACAAGAACCAACCATAGATGCCCTGTTGAAAAGGGATGGAATAAATCAGAATTAAACGAAAGACATACTTATTATTCAAAGTATTCACACAACTGAAATTAATTATTTTTTTTGTTAAAAATACAATTCACTTAAATTCATTATGAAAAAACATTCATTATTTATGCTCCTGATTTCCGGATTCTTAAGTGGGTGTGGTTCAACACCTCATTATGCAACCTTTAATGATTATCCTGTATATGAAGGCTCTGATTTAGAACTTACCTATACACCACAAACTTCAAAGTTTCGTGTATGGGCTCCAACTGCTTCCGAAGTAAAAATCCTCCTTTACGATAAAGGAAGCGAAGGAGGAGCTTATCAGACCCTCGATATGGATCGGTCTGAAAAAGGAACTTGGACGCTTAAAATAGACGAAAATCTAAAAGGTAAATTTTATACTTTTCAAATAAAATCGAAAGAAAAGTGGCTTGAAGAAACTCCGGGTATGTGGGTCAAAGCAACCGGAGTCAATGGAAAACGTGCTGCTATCATTGATTTCGCCGATACAAACCCTGTCGGATGGGAAAATGATGTACGGCCACCACTTAAAAATTTCACTGATATTATTTTGTATGAAGTACATGTCCGTGACTTCTCTGTTTCAAAGAATTCAGGTATGAAGTACAAAGGTAAGTACCTTGCTTTTACAGAACATGGTACTAAAAACTCATCAGGCGAATCAACAGGAATTGATCACTTAAAAGAATTAGGGATAACACATGTCCATTTATTACCTGTTTTTGACTTTGCTTCCATTGACGAAACAAAACTCAATGAAAACAAGTATAACTGGGGATATGACCCTGTGAATTATAATGTTCCTGAAGGAAGTTATTCAACGAATCCTTATAATCCTGTTACGCGCATTCGGGAATTTAAGCAAATGGTCCAATCACTTCATCATGCAGGGATTCGGGTTATTATGGATGTCGTTTACAATCACACTGCCAAAGGAAAAGGATCAAATCTTGACTTACTGGCACCCGGTTATTTCTATAGAATGAATGTGGATAGTACCTGGTCAAATGCATCAGGTTGTGGAAATGAGACAGCTTCCGAACGTGCAATGATGCGAAAATTTATGGTCGAATCTGTTGTTTATTGGGTAACGGAATATCATATTGATGGATTCCGTTTTGATTTAATGGGAGTACATGATATCGAAACAATGAATGCCATACGATATGCACTCGATAAAATTGATCCGACTATATTTATTTATGGTGAAGGCTGGACAGCAGGAGCTTCATCGTTGGCAGAAGATAAAAGGGCAGTTAAGAAGAATGCAAAAGAATTAAATAATATAGCGGTATTCAGTGATGATATCCGGGATGCCCTTAGAGGAAGCTGGATGCATTCAAAAATACCCGGTTTTGTCTCCGGAGTTGATAGTCTGGAAGAAAGTGTAAAATTTGGAATCGTCGGAGCAATACAACATTCGGATATTGATTACTCAAAACTGCTTTATTCTAAAGAACCCTATGCAAATAATCCGACCCAGGTTATTAATTATGTTTCCTGTCATGATGATCTGTGTCTTGTTGACAAATTAAGAGATTCTAAACCTGAAAATGCAACTGATGATGAATTGGTACGCTTTGACAAACTGGCACAAACAATTGTATTTACATCTCAGGGTGTTCCGTTTATCTATGCAGGTGAAGAGTTGTATCGCACAAAAAAAGGAATTCAAAATACCTATAATTCCCCCGATTCAATTAATAGAATTGATTGGAATTCAGAGGACAAATATAAAGATGTATTTAAATATTACAAAGATCTTATTTCTTTACGTAAAAAACATGCAGCATTTCGGATTCCAACTCAGGAAATGGTTCAACAACATTTGAAATTTATTAATCTGAACACTCCGAATGTTGTTGCTTTTATACTCACTGATCATGTGAATGATGAAGTATGGAAAGATATACTGGTAATTTATAACGGAAATAGAAAACCTGTTCAAGTTCAAATTCCTGAAGGGGAATGGAATCTGGTTTGCCATGATGGTCAGATTAATTTGGCAGGAATTTCACTTGTCAAAAAAACATCATTTGTTGTGGCACCATCTTCGGCAAGTATCATGTATGTGAAATAAGAGCAAATTGGTTGAATGAAGTTTGAAAAGTTCCGTGTTCCGTGTTCCGCGTTCCGTGTTTCTGGTTAATGATTTGGTTGATCCCGTACACGGGACGCATTTTTGTTCCGTTGGTTGATTGGTTATTTTGTTAATTGGTTGATTGGCTAATTAGTTAATTGGTTAATTAGTTGATTGGTTAATTAGTTGAATAATTATTTGATTAAATGTAAACTCCTTTTGAAACCGACAAATTGTAAATTGTAAATGAATAAATTGAACATGTATTTCGGTTTATTTTTTGAAAGCTTTTAATTACTAGAGCAGAACTAAACTAAACAATATGAAGAAAACAATACTTTCAGTACTATTTTCCTTAGCAATACTATCAACTTATGCTCAGGATATTCCTGAGCATATATCCTATACCCGCATTTACGATTACCTGGATGAACTGGCAAATGATGGAGTGATAGATCTGAATTCGGTAACAAAACCTTATGCCCGCACTTATATAACTGAAAAGTTGCTTCAGGCTCAATCTCATAAAAATCAACTGAATAAACGTCAGCAAGATGATTTAAAGTTCTTTCTGAATGATTTTGCGTTGGAACAGGATAAACTTCCTGATACTCAACTTAATCTGTCCAGGACCGATCAACTTACCGCGGCACTTGTACAACCTGCTTTTAATTATAAGGATACAATTTTTCGTGCACGGATAACTCCTATACTGGGAATGGAGGTAACTAAAAATGGAAACGGAACAATTATCAAACGCTGGTATGGTGCTGATTTTCAGACAATGATCGGAAAACATTTAAGCATCTATGGCAGTTTACGGGATATTTCAATTGATGGAGCATTATTGTCACAAGCAACTTATTTAAATGATTATCCGGGATATGAATATAAAGAAGCAACCGGCGGCGGTGATTACAGCGATTCGAGAGGTGGAGTTAAATACTCCTGGAATTGGGGTTCCGTCGGGTTCGTAAAAGATAATGTGATTTGGGGGGATAATTATCACGGTTCAAATATTCTTTCTGGAAGAGCACCTTCATTTCCTATGCTGACTTTCCATCTTAAACCAACCAAATGGTTCGACTTTCAGTATTTTCATGGTTGGTTGGTTTCAAATGTGATTGATTCAACGCGTTATTATGTCAATAATCTGGGCGTAAAAGAGTATCGCATGACAAATAAATTTATGGCGGCTAATATGTTTACGTTTACTCCAATCCGTAGTCTTGATTTATCCATAGGGAATTCAATTATTTATGCCGAAGAAACCGTGCAACCTGCCTATTTTATTCCGTTTGCATTTTATAAATCAATTGACCATACACTGACTAAAGGATTGGGTATTGAAAATCAAAATTCACAGGTATTTCTGAATCTGAGTTCACGAAACATAAAACATTTGCATCTTTTTACTTCCATTTTTATTGATGACCTGATGTGGAGTCGATTTTTGCCATCCAATCCCGAAAGGAACCCTATTTCAGTAAAAGCAGGAGCTGATCTTAGTAATTTTCCAATAAAAAATTTATCTCTTATCGGAGAATTTACACAAACAAATATCATTACTTACAAACATTTTGTTCCTGCTCTTACCTATGCTTCGAACGGATATAATCTGGGAAGTTACCTTGGAGATAATTCCCGGGAAATATATCTTGCCTTGTGTTACAAACCCATTCGTGGATTGGATTTTAGTCTTTCGTATGTGAATGCTGAGCATGGAAACGAATACAATTACATTAATATCGATAACATTATTAATCCGATACTTAGCCAACCTGTCTTAGGAAGTATTACATGGAGCAATAATACGGTTGGGTTGAATGCCACATACGAAATTTTCAATAATGCCTATGCCATCCTGAATATTGCCTATTCAGATATTAAGGGTTATAATTTAACTACAACACCGATAGCCGGTGAAGTACGTAAAACTGCTCAGGGTTATCTTGATTTATTTACTCCTGCCTATCTGCAAGGCAAAAATACAACTATCACAGCAGGATTCAGTTTTGGTTTCTAATCCATCAATAAAAATTAATTTCAGTATACAATTGAACTGTAGGAATACTTTTGTTGTTTTATTTATATAGTTCAATCATTTTTATAACTTTTAAGTAATTTAAGCAGAATGCATAAACCTATGATCATAGGGATAACCGGTGGAATAGGCAGTGGAAAATCAACACTGTCTAATTTGTTACGTGCCGAAGGTTATTCAGTGTATGATACCGATTTAGAAGCCCGTAGACTACAAAATGAGCATTCTGCCATGGTAAAAAAAATGACTGATTTGTTTGGAAAAGATATTTATACCGAAAAGGGTCTGAATCGTTCAGCATTAGGTAAAATAGTTTTTGCCAAACCCGAATTACTGATAAAATTAAATGCCATCGTTCATCCGTTAGTGATGGAAGATTTCAAAAACTGGGTGCAGAACAGATATCCCAAAAAGATCCTGTTTGTTGAGTCAGCTATTTTATACGAAAGCGGGTTTAATAAATTGGTGGATAAAGTGATTCTGATAACAGCTTCCGAATCAACCAGAATTAACAGGGTAATGAAAAGGGATGGAGTGACATCCGAACATGTACGGGCACGAATGTCCAATCAAATTCCCGAAGAAGAGAAACTTTCCCGTGCTGACTATGTTATTCATTCAGACGATAATCATCCATTGGTTGATAAAATGAGAAAGATTATTGAAGAGTTGAAACAAAAAAGAATAGATGAAATGTATATCATTTGATATTTGAAGATTTAGATGGAATGCAGTATTCTTAAACCATTAAACGGTAATAGAATGCGTACCGTTAAAACTTGCATTCGGATAAAGCAAAATCAACATTTATATATTATTATGCCAACGTGATCGGGTTTAATTTTTTTTGCAGTTTTGAAACTGCAAAACCCGAAAAGCACACATGAGTGCAAAAGACGAAGGAAATTAGGGGGAGAAAAAAGCATTGAACATTGAGCAAAGAACCAAGACATTAGACAAAAGACAAAACACGGAACGTTGAACGTTGAACACGGAACACGGAACTTTTCAAACTCTTCAAACTCTTTAAACTTGATAACTACTATCTCCACCCACCGCCTAAACTCCTGTACAAAGCAATCACAGCCTGCATTTGTTGCACTTTGTCGTTGACACTGTTCAATTTGGCTGCCAAAAGGCTTTGCTCCGAAGTAAGTACATCGGTATAATTGGTATTGGCAGTGTATTTAAGCAGTTCTTTCGTGAAATCGACAGATTTTTGTAAAAAGCTGATTTGCAGTTCACGGATTTTCATCTTATCAGTTGCCGCCTGATAATTGTATAAGGCATTCGAAACTTCCTGCCCGGCATTCAGAATAGTTTTTTTAAAGGTTGTAAGATATTCTTCCTGTTGTGCTTTAGCTATTTCCAATCGCTGTTTATTGAGTCCGTGTTCAAAAACCGGGGCTACCAGTCCGGCCACCACATTTCCAAACAAGGATGATGGGTTGAATAATTGCGATATATTACCATTTGCGAAACCACCCTGTGCAGTAATTGTCAGCGAAGGATAGAAATAAGCTTTAGCTGCATTAGTTAATTCGTAGTAATATTGTAACTGATATTCAGCTTCCATTACATCAGGTCTGTTCGACAATAACTGCATCGGTACGCCTGTCTTTAGATCCGTCCAGGCTAACCCGGTATTGAGGCTGTCCCTTTCTATGCTTCCAGGTTCACGACCGAGAATGATACTCAATGCATTCTCAGTCACCCTTATATTCTCTTTCAGATCGGGGATGGTCACTTCAACTGAGTACCTGTTAGCTTCACTTTGCACCACAGCAGCACCGGTCACGACATCACTTTCCTTCAATTGCTTCATGGTGACTACATCCTGTTTTCTGTTCTCAACCGTTTTTATCGTTATCTGCAACTGGGCATCATACGCCTGCAAAGTATAGAAATCAGTGGCAATATCGGAAACCATTTGTGTCTGCACAGCCTTTTTATATGCGTCGCTTTGCAGAAATGCCGCCAGTGCCGCCCTTTTCGAACTTCTCAGTTTGCCCCAAATATCAGCCTCCCAAGCTGAACTTGCGTATAACTCGTAGGATTCTGATTTAATACCAGTGCCGGCAACATTTCCTTCCGTGAGACCTGCATTTATATCCAATGTTGGAAAGAATGCGGCTTTGCTTTGCCGCAGGTTTGCCTGTGCCTGTCTGATACGGGCAAGGGCAATTGTTAAATCCGGATTATTCTTAATGCCCTCCTGAATTAAGCCTTGCAGAAGGGTATCGTTAAACATTTTCTTCCAGGGGATATCGGCTATGTTGGTGGTATCTGAAGCATTTCCGTCACGAAACAATTTATTATCCGCAATGCCGGCTGGACGTTTATAGTTTTCGGTAACTTTGCACGAACCAAAAACCAAAACAACCATCAGTAAGATTCCTATTGTTTTTTTTGAGTTTATTTTATATATCCGTTTCATACTAAATTGTTTTCTTTAAGCCTTAACAGCCGGGATTAATTTCTCTTCATCTCCGGATTCATCATTCTTAGTACCACTGAATTTTTCCTGCATAGTCTGGAAGATCACAAATAATACGGGAATTACAAATACACCCAACAATGTTCCGAACAGCATTCCACCTATAGCACCTGTACCAATAGATTTATTGCCATTGGCTCCTACACCGGAGGAAAACATTAACGGCATTAATCCGAAGATAAAAGCAAATGAAGTCATTAAAATAGGTCGGAGACGTGCTTTTGCACCTTCTGTTGCTGCTTCAAGTATAGCCATTCCTTTACGCCTTCTTTCCAGGGCAAATGTGATAATCAGGATGGCATTTTTAGCCAGTAAGCCAATCAACATGATGACAGAAATCTGCATGTAAATATTATTATCCAACCCGAAGATTTTAGCAAATACAAATACTCCCGATAAACCAACTGGTAAAGATAACAGTACTGCAAACGGCAACAGATAACTTTCGTACTGTGCACTTAATAAGAGGTAAACAAACAAAAGGCATAAAATAAATATATACAGTGTTTGTGAACCACTGTTTTGTTCTTCCCTGCTGATACCTGAATATTCAAAGCCATAGCCTTCGGGTAGGATTTGTGTTGCAACTTCCTGAATAGCCGTCAATGATTGACCGGTACTGTAGCCATCATTCGGCGAACCATTCACAGATATGGAGGTGAACAGGTTGAACCGTGTAACACTTTCGGGACCATATATTCTCTTGAGGCTGATAAATTCATTGATTGGAGACATACTGCCCGTGCTTGTTTTAATACCAATTTTGTTTAAACCTGCCGGGGTGGCTCTGTAGTTGGTATCAGCCTGCATGATCACCTGATATTGCTGGCCAAATTCGTTAAAATTGGAAGCATACGAAGATCCGTAGAATACCTGCATGGTATTCAGGACATCCGATACCTTAATTCCCGCGTCTTTACATTTTGCCACATTGACGCCTAACTGATATTGCGGAAAATTAGGATTGAAAGAGCTGGTTGCATATTGTATTTCTTTACGTTTATTCAGGGCAGCTAAAAATGTTTGTGCCACCTGATAAAACTCAGCGGTAGTATGCCCGCCTTTATCCTGTAACTGAAATGTAAAACCACCACTTGTTCCAAATCCGGTAATAGTAGGTTGCGACATGAAACGAATATCTGCTTCCCTGATATTCGATGTTTTTTTAGTAAGTTCTTTTATTACATCGTTATTGCTTTTCCCTTTCCGTTGTTCCCAGGGCTTTAACCTTAAAATCACCATGCCGTACGAACTGCCGCTACCACCAATATAGTTTTGCCCCATCGTACGCATGGTATTTGCCACCTCGGGTATAGTGCGTGAAATACTATCTACCTTCATAGCCACCTGTTGCACACGCTCCATGGTGGAGGCAGGGGGAAGACTGATATTTATAAAAACGGTTCCCATATCTTCACTGGGAACAAAGCTGGATGGTGTTGATTTCATCAGGATATAAAGACCTGCACCAAAAATAACAATTGACAGGATAACAATCCATTTCTTATTATACAAAAAATGGATTGTCTGAGTATATTTATCAGTGATTTTATCGTATCCAGAATTGAAACTCCTATGAAAACGTTGCATTAATGTCTTCTTTTCCTGGTCTATCCCATGATCGGGTGGTCTTAAAAACATGGATGCCAGTGCCGGACAGAGCGTCAGTGCATTTATCGCCGAAATCATGATAGCAATGGCAAGTGTAATACCAAACTGTTTATAAAATACCCCTGCAGAACCTGTTACGAATGTTACCGGAATGAATACTGCTGCCATTATCAGGGTAATGGAAACTATGGCACCCGAAATTTCACTCATTGCATCAATGGCGGCTTTGCGTGGTGACTTGTAACCGCTTTCCAACTTGACATGTACTGCTTCCACGACCACTATGGCATCATCCACTACAATACCAATGGCCAGAACCAACGCAAACAAGGTCAGCATGTTGATGCTGAATCCAAAGAGATTAAGAAAAAAGAATGTACCTACAATAGCCACCGGTACGGATACCCCATGAATAATGGTTGAACGGAAGTCTTGTAAGAAAAGAAATATTACGAGAAATACCAGTAAAAAACATTCTACCAGTGTATGAAGAACTTTGCTGATGGATGCATCAAGAAACTGGTTAATGTCAACCAGGTAAACAAACTTAACACCTGTGGGAAATGATTTTGCTGCCAGTTCTATTACCTTCTTTGAATCATTGACTACATCCCTGGCATTACTCCCCGGAGTCTGGCTAATGGAAATAGCGACGGATTGTTTCCCGTCAGTAGCCGTAGAACCTGTATATGTTTGTGCCCCCAGTTCAATTCTGGCAATATCTTTCAAACGTAGGTACTGACCCTGGCCGGTTGATTTGACAATGATATTTCCAAATTCTTCGGGTGATTGCAAGCTCCCTGTATATGTAATGACATATTGAAAACTCTGGTTATCATTTTCACCAAACTTACCGGGTGCTGCATCCAGATTTTGTTCGTTTAATGCATTGGTAACATCATCCGGTGTGATACCATAAACAGACATCATATCAGGTTTAAGCCATATCCGCATGGAGTAAGTCATGGCTGAGCCGAATACAGAAGCCGCTCCTACACCGTTTACACGTTGTAATTGGGGTACTACATTGATAGCTGCGTAATTCTGTAAGAATTTTTGGTCGTAGGCCGGATTATCACTGTAGAGCGATAAAATCAACAGGTTGCTGCTTTGTTGTTTTCTTACGGTAACACCTGATTTTATTACAACAGGAGGTAATAAACTGGTAGCTGACGATACCCGGTTCTGTACATCCACAGCAGCCTGATCCGGATCGGTTCCAACAGCAAAATAAACGCTTATAGAGCCGGTACCGGCATTGGTTGCAGAAGATGAAATATAGGTCATTCCCTGAACACCGTTTATTTGTTGTTCTAATGGTACAATAACACTTTTCAATACTACATCAGCATTTGCTCCTGCATAGTTGGCAGACACCTGAACTGTTGGCGGGGATATGTCAGGATATTGGGCAATAGGTAGTTTTACAAGGCCTAAAATACCCAACAAGACAATCAGCACTGAAATAACTGTGCTTAATACCGGACGTTCAATAAATATTTTAAGCATAAATCAGTTGGATTTAGTCCGTTTTTAATTGATTATAAAGTCTGTCAACATTTACCGGCTTTGGTGTGATCAGTGTGCTGTCTTTCAGGTTGGAACCGTTAACCAATATCCTGTCTCCCTTCTTTAATCCATCCTGAACGATTAGAAATTGACCGTCATTGGTTGGCTTTGAAACAATTGCCCTGCTCATCACCATGTTTTTTGAGTTAACTGTATAAACAAAACGTTTGTCCTGCAATTCGAACGTAGCACTTTGTGGAACAAGGATTGCGGAATTTTCTGTATGGGGTACTCTTAAGGTAGCACTGGCTCCACTTCTTATAATGCCCAGAGGATTAGGAAAAATAGCTTTTAAACTGGCTGTCCCTGTTTCTGTGGTAATAAACCCGCTTGCCGATTCAAGCTTTCCTTTTTCCGCATATTCGGACCCGTTTGCTAACAGTAAAATAACCTGAGGCAGGTGATTCAGTTTGTCCTGCATCGTTTGCCCCTCTACTTTACTCAGAAAAGTAAGCAGTTGCTTTTCGTTCCATGAAAAATAGGCGTATACATTGCCGTTATTCGATAAACTGGTAAGTGGATTGGTCGTAGTACTGCTTACTAATGCCCCTATTTTATAAGGAATAGAACCAATAATCCCATCCAGAGGACTACGAAGTGAAGTATATCCTAAATTGGTTTTTGCATTGGCCAATGTGGCAAAAGCCTGTGCAAGGGAAGCCTGTTTTGATTGCAGGGTAAATTGGGCTGATTCCAATTCGTATTTGCTTACTATATCTTTCTCTACCAAAGGCCGGACTTTTTCCACATCCATTTTTGCTGCATTGACATCAGCAATGGCAATTTTAATTGCCGCTTTGGCAGTAACAACAGCCTGACTGTACTGAGGATTTTTTATTTTAAAAAGCAACTGGTTCTTTTTAACCACAGCACCTTCCTGCACATATATTGCCTCCAGATACCCATCGACCATAGGCCTTATTTCAACAATATTCTCACCCTGCATGGTGGCGGGAAAATCATTGTATGTTGTGATGGTACGTGGCTCAAGAGTAAGAACTGCGAAATCTTTAGGCGCTACTTTTATTTCCTTTTTTTTACCACACGAAACAAAAAGTAAAACAATAAGAAATGCAGCTGTGATATTTATTGTGCTAAAATTGATCTTGCTAAATCTACTTTTTCCCGTTTCCGGATCAAGAAGTTTTTTCTGTAAGTTAAAGTGAAGTAAAACAGCTATTAACAAGACAATTATTGATGCCAACATGATTATTGTTTTATATTATGAACGTATTTCTTAATTTTACAAAGTTCCGTCCATTTAAACTGTTTTAAGTTACAAAATTTTTTAATTAAGTTACATGATTCACACATGCTTGTTAGTTTATAGTTTATAGTTTATAGTTTATAGTTTATAGTTTATAGTTTATAGTTTATAGTTTATAGTTTATAGTTTATAGTTTATAGTTTATAGTTTATAGTTTATAGTTTATAGTTTATAGGTACTGAAGTTTTTTAACAGCTTTCCAACATCGGATTTTGAATCATTTACAGGCTGAACAATAAGTGGGAGGACAACAAACAGGCAGTTGCATTATTGAAGAACCAGGAACCAGGATTATAGAACCAGGAACCAGGATTATAGAACAAAGACAACAGAACCAAGAAAAAAGATTTTAGATTACGAAACCTTTCAACCTTCAAACCTTTCAACCTTCAAACATTTCAACCTTCAAACCTTTCAAACCAATTAACCAATTAAAACCGGGATAATAATATAATTTTACTGAATGGAAAGATTATTTGCTTATTTTTGAATTAATCTTAATTTTATTCTTTTAGGACATGATTCGACATAAATATTAATTTTAGTATGAATATATGCAGTTTATCGTAGTT
>Ga0302186_10001238_pt1 | contig 21681 bp, 18 predicted proteins | sample II_Bog_E1_2_FD_198782 | JGI IMG/M metagenome (GOLD analysis project Ga0302186, IMG submission 198782) | Peat permafrost microbial communities from Stordalen Mire near Abisko, Sweden - II_Bog_E1_1 | ecosystem: Environmental > Terrestrial > Soil > Wetlands > Peat | place: Sweden: Abisko...
GTTTTAATGCCAAAACTTTAATAAATTAAATTTCATATAAATAATGAAAAAAAAGAGGGGGAGAAACTTATATATTTTTTTATAAAATATTTTTTTGGAATTTTTTAAAATAAATAAATTCTTTTAAAAATTAATAAATATCATTTAAAATTTTTAAAATTATTTTTTTGTTTAAATTTTTTTATTCTATTATAGCAATCCTTTTTATTTCAGCTTCATTAATTAGATAATCGCATGAAGGCACCAAAATGAGTCGAGGTTCGCTTTCCTTTATGCAAGGGTCTTCCAGTGTGTTCAAGACCTTCTTCTCCATAGCGTAATTATAAACAATATCCCTCAAAATTGTAAAGTTCTTGATGTTTCTTGGATTGTAAAGATTTACAACCTCATGAAAGTCATCTCCTCCATAAACCATAAAATTGGTTGTAGCAATAGTATACACCTTATCAAGCAGTATTTCAGTTTTATTTATTAATCTAATATCTAAAATCAGTCTGTGTTGTTTGCATATAATGTGTTGAATCCCAGTTGTGCTGTAATATCCCATCGCCCCTTTTTGGATGATTTTCATTGTTTCAATAAACTCATGGCCCGTCATTTCAAATGTGACGACATAATTATCAATAGGTATTGTTTCAAATAACACATTATAAGTCAGAATTCCTTGATCCCAGTTTCTTCTAATCACCCCTCTATTCAAAATGACTAGATCTGACCCAGTAGCAACTTGCATTGCGTCGCTGACGAAATTCCCAAGCGCTGATTCTATCTTCTTTGTAACTTCCATTGGTCTGGTAATCAATGCAATTTGTTGACTTGTTAATCGTTCGACTATTTCAAAATATGGGTTTAAATAATTCTTCAACTCCAAATCCTCTTCAATTACTCTACCATGCCAACTTAAATTATAGAATTCAGTTTCATTTGTAAAATTAAAACCTCCTAAACGTGTGTTATCATCATAACAGGTTCTTTCATTTGGGTAAAGTCTCTCGCAAACAGGCACAGGTCCTTCAATTTCTGTCAGATCGGTCAACAATTTTCTGTTCAGCTTATCATAAGTCAAATAAAGCACATTAAAATGTCTGGCATACATGTCACCAATAAGAATTGGGATACCGTTGACCCAATGATGAACAATAGTATGTGTATGCCCTCCCAAAACTGCATCAACTACTCCTTTTGGCAATTTATCAATGAATGCATGCAATTCATCGGTGGGACTGCATTTATTATTCTGTTTCGTGGCTTTGTTTCTCATCATGAGTGTGGCCAATTCACTTCTCTCACCTGAAGTGCAAAACATCCCCACATGACATGCCAACAGAATGATATCAGCCCCTGCTCTTTTCAATTTCAAACTCTCAGCCATTGTTACTTTCTTATAATCCTTGAAATCAAGCTCACTCACATTGAAGGCGGTGGTGAAGGGAGTTTGGATAGTGGTCAAGCCTATTACACCAATATTCAAAGACCCCACTTTAAACATCTTGCTTCTCTCAACATCAGTCATCTTCCAATAAGTTTGTTGAGATTTATTATAAACATTGGCAGTCAAATAGGGGAAATCTGCTAAGCTAAACACTTTTTTCATTGTGTCATAGCCAAAATCAAAATCATGGTTCCCGACTGCTGCTCCCATTCGATTCGTGAAATTCATATAATTAAAAAATTTCACCATTGGTTCGCCCAGAAACAAATTGCTTTCTAACGTCCCTTGAAATTGGTCTCCTGAATCAAGCCAAAGCAAATTGTCATGCCATTCATCATATATAGCTCTGATATATGTGCTCAGTAAATTAACTCCGCCTGAACGAAGGATCTTGGCACTATTAGGGTAATAGGTATTGGTTGGCAGAATGTGGCCATGGATGTCATTTGTGGTTATGATTGCGATTTTTTCGAGTGTTTCTGTTGTTTGGGGGAGGGGATAGGAATAATTGCTTATATTGATGACTTCAGGGGAAAGAGCAGAGGAATGAAAAAGGAATATGAAGAAAAGGCTCAGAAGCAGCATTAAGATTGTTTAGGCTTTTTTATTTATTTTGTGATGTGTTTTGTTTGAAATTCGAATGAATTAAAGAACTTTTAATCATAATAAATCTAAGGTGATTATAAAAGAAAAAGAAATTTTCAGAATTTTGCATTTTGGTGATTTTGAAAAAATGGTCAACCCCTTTATTGTCAGAGTTCTAGCCCAAGTGGTTTCTTCATTGCTGAAATCTGCTGGTTCGGCATATAAACGTGTGATATCAGGTGAATTTTCTCCCAATATATCATATAAAATAAAATTATTATGTGATTAGAAAACATTAGGAAAGGGGGAGCTGCAAAGAATCCATTTTCAGACTTTCTGGGAAAAACAATGCAAAATGCTAACTTAATTAACAAACCGATGACACAAGATGAAGCATTGAAAATTTTAAATTTAGAGGGGAAAGAATTAACTCCTGGGGATATTATGAAGGTTTTATTTCAAAATCTTTTCTCAAGATATTAATTTAAAATTAGTCTCATTTGACCCTGTTCGGCAAAAATGACCCTTTAAAAGGAGGCTCCTTTTACGTTCAATCAAAAGTATTTTGTGCTAAAGAGTTCCTCATGAGCCAATACCCAGGAGAAGAGGAAAAGTATATGAAACAACATGAGGAAGATTTGAAAAAAGCTGATGGAGAAAAAACTGAAAAGACAGAAAAAGCTGAAGGTGAAGGAGAAAAAACGGAAAAGACAGAAAAAGCGGAGGAACCGAAAAATGATAAAAAATAAATTTTTTGTAAAAATAAAAGAATTTCCAAAGCGAAATTATTAATAAATAATTTTAAACCTACGCTTGTTCTAGCTTGCTGAAATAATCATCAACATTTTCTTCAGGCTCATCATGGTCTACCTCGATTATCTTATTGATGAGTTCCTTTTGGGCGTCATTTTCTTTCTCAATGACTGCGAAAGGCTCATCATTCTCCTTGTGATGCTCATCTTTTTCTTTTAAAGTCTTTAAAATTTCCTCTTTTTCCTCTTTTTCTTTTATTTCTTCCTGTAATTTTTGAGCATTTGAGAGGTTTTCTTCAGAAATGCTGAAGCTTTTCTGTGTGTTGGGGTTTGCGACGTTACGAGAACTTAAGATTTTGGATAGTTGCTGAGAAAACTCACTTTGTGTGTTTTCAGGTTTTTCCTTTAATCGGGAGTTGCATTCCTCAATGATGAAGCTATAGTCATTATCACCAAGTAAGTCTATTTGATAGAAAGATTAAAATCTCAATGGAAATTTAATTGTTTTACTTTTGACGTTTGATTCTATATCTTCCTCTTGAGCTTTGTCTTGTTGTTCTTGAGAATCTGTTACTTCTGAGAAAAAAATATCCATGAAGAAATTATCATCTATTGAGACATTGGATGATAAATCCATAACTCTCTAAAAAATATACAATTCTTAATTTCTTTATATAACGATAAAATTATTTTACCTTGTAGATTCTAATGACATTGTCAAAGAAAAAGCCAGTGTTAAGCATAACTCGGAACACTGGAAATCTGATTTCATTACTATGGTAATGTTTGCATCGAATTAAAATGTCATCTTTGATCTTTTAAAGATGAATAAGCTTCAGTAGAAAAAACGAAATTTTTACCGTCATATTAACGTCAAACCAAATTGTTAAATCTGTGCTTACGTAGGAAGGAACTATGTTATTATTGAGAGAGTTAAAGATTATTTTGGAATCCTTAAAAATTTGCAGATAAGGTCTGAAGTTTTCCTGTTTTATTTCTTCATGTCCTTGAGCGTTTTTCACAGGAACTGTCATTTTTGGAATATCACTAAACATCACTTTAATGATTTTAATAGGGTGTCTATTCATCTGAGACAGATATTTTAATGTTCTTTTAAGAAAAATTTATGTTTACCTTAAATCCATCAATAATATGAGAGAAATATTTCATATAAATTTCCTGTGATGGAAATAGAACTTTTGATTTGTCCAATTTTAGAATCCTGCAAAAATGCAAATACGCCTCACTGGGGTGATCGAAATATTTCAACAAAACACTCAAACAACTAAACAAAAGGGCACTTCTCCCCTTCGTTTGTTGACAATGGATAATTGCGATATTTTTTTTATCCTTTTTGATCCATGAAATGATAGAAAAACAAATTATAAAAATTTGATGGAGTGATGGATTTGGATAACCATTGATGCAGTTTTCAGAAACCTAGGAAAAAATCGGTTTCTAACTCATATTTTTAAATATACTTGTTTATTGAAATAAGTGATATCATAAGACTCTTCGCTGATATTCCAAATGAAATAATTTGATCCATAATTAATATTAAGATAGTTGCTGATTTGAGAAATAACGTTTTGGGTTGGGAAAGGCATATTGAAGACTCTGGGGATAATTTCTATGACATTTTGAATGCATTTTTCAGGATGGAGGGATTTATCAATAGATTCTGTAAGGTTATGAATGAAACCTTTTGTATTTTGAGCTAATTTGGATAAAGGATTCAACTAAAAACAAGGCTTATGATAAAGAAAAAATAAATAAAAGAATTAACATTTTTCTTAAGTCCGGATAGGAAATCCATCTTGATTTGAAATTATTTTGCGAATTAAATTATCTAGATTATTGATGTCTTAAATTTATTTAAAAAAAAATTGGATGTTTTTCAAATAACTAATTTTTTATTGAGTCCAAAATCTTTTTTTCTCATATTTAAATTTCAACATCAAAGATAGGTAAAGTGTCCATTTCCCTCATGATCCCCAATATCACATTCATTTCGAAAGAATCATATTCTTCTCTAAGTTTCAGAAGGAATTCTTCATTAACTATCTCCGCTATTTCGTTTTCTAGTGCTGCCCAAAACTCTGCCAGATTTTTTAAAAGCAAAAGCTGGCTTTTTTCATCTACAACCAAAATCCTATACCTTGCATCCTGCCAAATATTGAAACTTTGACAACGGTTTTCATGAGTTTCATTCTCTGAGAAAAAATAAAGGTTATTAAAAAAATAAAATTAAAATATATTTTCACCATAATATTGCTCCTTTAATTTCCCGAATGATGTCCCATCAAATGGCTCAATAAAAGATTCTTCATTTTCATTGACAACCTGTTGTTCTTTTTCCTCCTCTTTTTTCGGAGCGTTATAATTCAAAGATAAATGCAATTTTAAAATAGCATTATATGGTAATTCTTCTCTTTCGACTGCTTCATAAAGGACACGAAGCTTGCCTTTTGCTTTTAGCATCTCAAAATCATGCTGATCGGGTTCCAGTCGTGGTGGATACACTTTTTGCACAGGCTTTTCTTTAGGAACATCCTGTTCATGAGGAGGTAGAGAATCGTCATTGAGATTATCTTCTGTTTTCTCTAAATTTGTTTGATTGGCTTCTTGAGGAGGGGTTTCTTCTTTTTTGGGAGGATCTTTATAAGTAACTGACTTGAAGATGAGAAGCAAAAAAGATTTGTTGAGAAGTTTAATGATGTTCTCATTATATGATGAATTATAATTTCTGAGTATGTTCATTGTAAAATTATTGAAAAACAAATCTGAATTTGCTCCCATTGAATCAAATAATTCTTCTTTTATTAGATTGAATTCATCGAGGTTTTCGTCCATTAGTTTAAGGTTGGTTTCAAAAGCTTCTTGATATTTTGAATTTACCTTTAACTCAAAAGCTTTAATTTTATCCAGGAGGAATCGCATAATTAATTCATTTGCCTTTTATTTATTACAAAAGAGAAAAGGAAACCAAACAAAAGTAAATTAAATTTGTTATTTTTAAAATAAAAATTTTATTATTTTGTACCATTTCTTGAGTAACACCAGACTTTTCTATCCTCTTCATATGCTCATCAAACATTTTTAACAACATATAAAAAGTGCCCAAATAGCCACCAAGTATTCCAACTTTATTTCAATTCTTTAAAAGATCTTTTGTTTTAAAATTATTACCAATTGGTTTCTTTTTCTTTTCTCCATTTATATCTGTGATTTCAGCATCAAATATGTCATTATGTTGAGAAGGGTAAGAAACGATGAATTTTTTCAAATTTTCGAAAATTTCATTTTTTTCTCTCATTTTTCTTTTTGCCAATCTTCTTTCTTTCCTTTTGCGTTTCGCTTCTTCCATTTCCTTTTGAATTCTGATTCGGTTTTCTTCGTTTTTTCTTCGTTTATCCATTTCCTTTTTTACAAATCCTGAATGAAATTGTACTGATTGTGTTTGAACACTTTCAAGGAAATTCGTCAAAACATTTTCTTCTGTTTTATCTTGATGCAAATCATTATAAATTTGTGAATGAAGCCAAGGGAGGAAGGCTCGGTTGATATCGTTAAAAAGACTTTTGCGGAGAAAACCTTGATCCTCCAATTGGTTGAGGGTGTTGTTTTTGAGAAACCCAAGAAATCTTTTTGAAAGTAAAGTGGAAACATATTTTTTATGGGCTTCCTTGCCTTTGACATTTTCGATTTCATGTTGTAAGCGTCTCCTTTCCTGGCAAAATTTTTTATTGAAAAATTAAAATAATGGAAATGAAACGTTTTCTTCTTTTCGACGAATGAAAGCATATTCGTTTCTTTGAGTGACCATGAGTTCTGCATCTCTTTTTTTCTTGAATTCGGTCTTTCAAAGTATTAAAATTAATAAAGGAACAAAGTTAATTAAAAGGGAAACCTTGTGTAGCTCCAACTTTTTTTTCTCATGTTCCTCAATGAGTTCCATCTTCGAATTCTCGAGACAACGACCAACCAAAACTTGTAAAATTGGTTCTGATTCTAAGTCGAAGTCAAATAATTCTTTTTCCTGGAGTTGTGTTGCTACATCGACTCCCTTTGGTTTGGGCTTATATTCTGGAGTAGGCTATCAATATCTCTTAAAAAATTTAAATGATTTTTCTTATACCGGACGGTCCACGTAAAAGTCTGGCTTGATTTTGTTTGGATCATCAAGAGGTCTATCCAAAATATTCTCGTATGCATTTTCAACAATAACATTTAAGCCTTTTTCTTCTGCATCGTTACGATAGCGATCACTTGGCTTTCTAATATTACCCCCAGATTTTGAGTTTCGATAAGGATTTCCAGTCGAATTGGGCTAAAAGGAAATTTAAAAATTTGGATGGAGATCAATTCGAAGTACTTTAACATTTTTTTCTGAATTTTTATTGCCAAAAGGATTGTTCAATTTTTCATCTCCTCTGTATTTTCCTTTGGATTTGACAGGCTTAGGAATAGCAGCAAATTGGTAATTATTTGCATCATTTCTCTCATTGATTGGCTCATAAAATGAAGAGTCTTCTTGGTTTGTTTTGGTTTCAGTCGCCATTTGTTTTAGGTTTGTTTTTTAAAACTGCTTTTTTGTTTTTTAAAACTGCTTTTTTCAAAAGTTTTTTGATTATATTTCAGATAAACAATAATTAAATATGTATTTATCAGATTTATTTTTTTCAATATTAATTTTTGCCTTAATTTGCAAAATATATACTTAATCTCTTTAATCGTGATTTAAAGAAATCGTTTCAATGTCCAAAGGATTATTCCTAGCTGGATTATTTCTGATTTTATAGATCCTATTTGCAAAGTTTCCACTAAACAAAAAGACACAATCCTTATTCCAAGTCAAATTGTTTTGATTAGTGAATTCATCAGGGTCTGGAAATAAATTTTTCTCTGTCTTTTTCACCATCACCAATTTCTTCAAATCGAAAATATAATAATCGCTTGAAAAATGTCCCTCCTTGCTTCCTCCCAAAATAACAACATCAGTTTCATTCATTCTAAATGCTGCGCTCTTGATCCCGGGTTTATATTCGAAATTATCAAGAATATTGAATTTGAGGACAACCCAATCGTTTAATTTAATGATGAACTTTTCTATTTTATCAACATCCATATTCATGTAATTGGGATTAAATCCACCAAAAGCGTAAACATGATTATTATCCACATTGATTGTTGACGCCCATTGTCTAGGATAGTTAATATCTCTCATTTCATAGAATTTTTTGCTTTTAAGGTCGAATTTCTCGCATTTGGATATGACTCTTTTGTCTTTGTAAAGGTTAGAATTGTACCCTGATATTAAGTAAACGTAATTCCCCACACAACAGGCTGTCATTTCTTGTCTTGCATTAATCATTTCATTTAACTCATAAACCACCACTTTGTTGTCTTTGGTTTTATTTGAGAGATTCAAACAAAAGCTTCTCTTCGATGATTTTTCATGGAATTCTAAATCTTCCCCTCCAAAAAGAAAAATCAAATGGTTCTTTACAATAACTGAACAGCAATTGTTAAAAATAATGAATGGGTCATCGTAATCCTTTGAGGTAAATAGGGAATATTCAGCAAATTTTCCACTTTCAGTGTCAAATGTGTACAATTCATTTGATGAGTATCTCAACTGATGAACTATTGGATATTCAACACCTTTTTCAAAAATGTGGGTATCCAAAACTTGGCCAATCTCTTCTTCAAACTCCAAAAACTTTTTTTTATTTTCTTCTGTGAGCACATAAGGTGATTCTTGATCGAAAGTGTCTCCTGCTGTTTTAGAGTGTAGCATGTCTGGAAATTGTTCTTTCATAAAGACAAAGAGCTTGGTCTCTAGATTGCTGAAGGTTTGTGATAAATGACCCAATTCAGAAAAGACTTCTTCTTTGTTCAAAAGACATTCAAGATCTTCATTCACCATTGAAATCTGAGGTTTTATCTGCAAATCTGCTTTGATTTCGTTGAGCTGTTTTTCAAGGAAGATGCAGTGGTATTGCTTCTGCTTTGAATCTGCTAAATTGGAAAGATCTTCATTTATTTTTAATAATTTTGCCTCAATCTTTCCATAATTTTCGAGGAGGATGTCAAAATTATTTGATCTCTTATTCACCTTATCAGCGATCTGTTTGAAATTATTCTTGTAGTTAGAAATGGCGGCCTGCTTCAGAATTTCAGTTTTTTTTTTCATTTCCTCAAAAAAGAACTCAATATCAATGAGGTCAGTCTGTTGCAAGCCTTCCAGAACCAGTTGTTTATCTTTGTGTTGATGGGAGTTTTCTATGAGCATCTTGATCTTTTTATTGAATTCGGCAAAGGTATTTTCTTTATTTGATAAAAATTTTTGATAGATGATTTCAAGAGCTGCAAATTGGCCTTTAACTTGACAATCAACATGTTGGCAAATGCACATCGAACAAACGAACGTATTATGAATATAACAAAAGAATTCATATTGCTTTGTGGGATGCATCTCACAAGTGAGTAAATCAGATTTGTCGTTCTCCATTATGTTTAGAATGATCAGAATTAATTAAGAGTTTTTATAATACATGTATTAAAAAAACTTTTTGAAAATTATATAAATTACCAAAACATGTGTTAGATATTTTTGATAAAAATCAAAAAATTTTGTATTAATTTTGAAATTTTATTTTGGATGAAATAAAAATGAAAAATTTTTTATTTTAAATTTTTTTTTTCCAAAACTTTGGCAAAATAATTTTGCCAAATTTTTTGATTTTTTTTAATAAATTTTTTTTATAGATTTTTTTTATATATAAAATATATATAAGAAAATAGGAGGAAAAACTCCATTTTCTAAAGTAAATATGTTGTATAAGTAGTATCAACATTCCAATTATTTTAATAATTAATGCATATTTTATTCCATCAAATTTCGATAGATTTGGTGCTGAGTCCTTTTCAAATTTTTTTCTCATCATTAAATTTTTAATTTTTTTAAGATTATTTTTTCCACTTAAAGAAAAAAAAGACTAAATTCATTCTTCAATAATATTTTTTTTTAAATTGCATAAAGCTTGATCACTTTCATAATCCTTCCCATTTCCTCTTGTGTCTTTGCCTTAATCCTTACTTCCATATTTCCACTAGCTTCATAAATTCCATAAACCAAGATCATGTCCTTCTTTTCATTCAATCCTGCGCAAATGATCTCATTATCAATAATTTCAATAATATCAATTCCCAAAGTCTCTGTCATCACTTTGAAATCATTCTCACTTCTGACTTTGCTCTGGAACTTCTCGATAAGTTCTTCCGGCATAGATTCCCAAAATTTCTCAAATTGGTCAACTTCAAATTTTTGTGTTAACTTATTAAAAGGGGTGTTGCTGATAGCAGCTGGTTTCTTGCTCGTTAAATTCGCAAACAAATTATTGCTTTTTACATTCGTAGTGATTCCCATTTGCGGCTCTTCTTTAATTCCCAAAAGATTCAGATCATTGTTTTTTGAAACATTTTCAGGAGGCTTGCTAATATCATCATCAAGATCTAATAAATCAATGGTTTCTTTCGGTTTAGTGATAGTGGATGGTTTGTTTAAAGGGTTGGTTTTTCCCATTGAGCCAGCTGTCTTGACGTTCATAACACCGAAGAGTCCTCCTGCTGCTGGTTTAGTTCCAGTCGTTCCAATTCCTGAGATCCCCCTGAAAAGATCAGTAGCTAATTTTTGTTTCTCAAGTGAAGCTGGGTCTTCTTTCATAGGAGGTGGCTTGGTGATACTTGTTGAGGTCTTGATCTCATTTTTGTCTGGTTTGTAAGATAATGATCCACCAGACACGTTGTAATTTTCGGAACTGATAGAAGTGATTCCAGTCATTTTCCCTGAGGATGATATTGCGCCAGATCCTCCTGCCGCTTTGCTTTTGAATTTGTTGTCAAAGGAGGATGAACTGATGGATTGCGTGATTTTTTCATTAGTTTGCATCGTCATTGGCTTATTGACAGGTTGGTCTTCGGCATATCCTTCCATACCCCATCTTCTTGGTCCAGTCACCTTCAATGCATTTTGATTATCTTCATCAGTTTTGCCTCCTCCACCACCTCCACTTTTGTCTTGTTTCTCATATGCTTGATATATGATCCCTGAAGCAGAATTGTCTTTGTTCTCAATGTTTATGCTTGAAAGCCAACCAGAAATACTCTTCTTAGGTTCATAAGATTTCGCCCCTTTTTCTTTGGATTTTTGAACAAAAGCTGAGAGGAAATTGAGAGAGGAATCCACAACAAGCTGTGAGCTTTGTTTGAGGGCCCATTTGAATTTTGTGAGCTTTTTATATTCAAGAGCTCTTTGATAAAGGTCACAAATTTTTGATCGGGAGTAATTCGAGGCAATTTCCACAATGGCAGGGACGCTTGGGTATTTTGGGCATGAACTGATCTTTGAAAGAGCGTTCAAAATCCATCCTTTTGTTAACTCGTCTTCGTAATGAGAGGAAAGGGCTTTTTGTAAGATGTTTCCCAATTCTTCAAGTTTTTCAGGTTCTTGAGCATCTAGGATAAAAAGGAAACATATTTAAAAATATTTAAAAATATTTAAAATAGTTAAAATATTGAAAAAATAAAAGGTATATCTTCTGATCTCAAACACCTATTTAATTTATAAAAATAAAATAAATAAAACTCACATAATTCACTGCCAATTTCTCCAAAAACCCAAGCTACAACCTTAATCACCACATCAGGCAAATTCTCTTTATTACATATGATCTCATAATAAGTGTTAATGAGATAATCTCCAACTTCTGAGGGATTCATTCTGAAACTTTCATCTATCAGTTTCAACACATTTGTCAAAATGTCTTCAGTAATAAACTCACTTCCGAATTCAAACAAAATATTCATCGTTTCAATGAACCATTCCTGAGTCGGAGCGAATCGTTCACTCAATTGCATGATTTTATTGACAAGATCTTTCTTGAAATGAGGGTCGCTGGCCATTTTTAGATAATACACTAATTTCTCGCAGATAACATCCACATTATTCCCATTCGTCATCTTATAAAGAAGCAACAAAGTTTCTCTTTTTAATGTTTCATCATGACTTTCCAGACAATCTACCACAGTCATTTGATGTTCCAATGAATATTTTGGGTTGATTTGCACAATCGGGATCAAAGCATTAATCCCCAAATATTTTAAATTATTGTTCTCACTTGTCAAGAATCTAGCAATGCTTTTTCCTGCTGTTTCCAACAAATTCTGATTTGGATAAATTGTGGAGATGGTCTTAACACATTGATAGGTCACAGCATAGCCTATATTAATTCCTGTATCATCAGCTCTTCTCAAGGTTTGTGATAAAATCTCATATATCTCTTCACTTTTCTTCTGGTCATTCGCACCTAACATAGCTAATATCTGAAGAATTCTAATTTGGATCCAAGGGGCTGGCATTCTATGATAATCATAATCTCTGGCCAACTTATGCTCAATTATCTGCTTCAAAATGACCACGAAACTACCAGTCAAATCTTTATATTGAATGGGATTTTTCTTGACCTCACTATAATAAGAATGCAACACAGCACCCATCACACTTGGGTCTTTATCACATAGGGCCCGCTTCAATTTATCTGGGTAGGAACTCACGAGAGATGAAGAAATTGCGGAAATCTTCTGTACACAAAGAATCGCCTTCTTCCTTATCAACTCATTGGTATGAGTCAATAGATTTATGATCGGATCGACTAATGCATGCACTATTCCTGAAGAAATCAACTTGCTAACAGTGTTCAAAGCCACACACATCTCACTTATGTTATTGCTAGCCAAATCCTTCTGAATTGTAGCCACAAGTAGCAAAAGATACTCTGAGTTTTCATGGAAAAACAAACAAGAGGCCAAATAACCCATTCTCTTCAAACTAAACACCTTGCTTTGGGTCATATTCACAGCTTCTATGTAGGCGAAAGAAGCGTCGTGACCCAACATTTCGATATAGATCGAACGAATGAGATTTTCTTTCTGCTTTTTAGAACTGAGGTTCTTTTCTTTGATCTTGGTTTTGAGGGAATTTAACTCGGTGGTGATGATTTTGTCCTCTTCTTGCTTGGAACGAGTCTCACCAATGGACTTGATCAGGTCGTACATTTCTTTGGTCAAATGCTGGCCGGATGACATTGGTTAGGAAAGGAGTGGAGATTTGGTAAAATTCGGGTTTTTATTTTTTTGGAATTTGATTTTTAGATGAGTTTTCTGAAAATTTATGATATTTCTCAAGGTTTTTGTTCTTTTTTTATTTAGTTCAAAAAAGGAGATAAGGAATATAAGCAATTTTTTCATTTTAGGCATGAGAACTCAATTCCTCTTATTCATGGCTTCATCTTTAGGAAGGATTATGAGTTACCATGTTTTATGAATGAATAGAATGCATCATCTGATAAAAATTAAATTTTGAAAAAAGATAAATTTTATTTGGTTTTAACATATCCAATTAGTTCTTTATAAAAAATAGTTCAAAATTTATGTTTGAGAGAAACAAGAATGCAAATTGCTTAAATAATAAAATGAATGCCAACCAAATTTCAAATGCTTAAAATTTAAAAAAAAATTAAAAATCTTTAATAAATTCTTCGTTTAAGATTTTAAATCCAAAATAAAACACTATATAACTCTTTCTTTTTTATATTTATTTCTTCAGTCCAAAAAAGAACACTTTATTAGGTGAAGGTCTATTGAGATCGACATTTCTGTGCGAGAAAAACTTGTTCAGACTTGTTGCTGCATTATTTCCGTTTTGATTATTATTATTTGTTTTTTGATTATTATTTGTTTTCTGATTATTATTTGTTTTTTGATTGATATTTGTTTTCTGATTATTATTTGGTTTCTGCTGATTGATGATGCTATTAAGCATATTCCTTTGACTTTCACTATGAACCATTCCATTTCCATTGGCATCATTTTTATTTTCATCTGTCATTGAGAATTTATTCCCAAATTCATTCATAATATCCTTGTTATAGGCATTATTAAAAACACTGATATTATTCGATTTGTTCATTTTTATCTGTAAAACTGAATTCCGGAATTTATTATTATTTAAAAAGTTTGTTTCCTGTTTTTTGTGCTCTTCTTTTTGAACATTTATCATTATTTTAGAATTTTTCCCTTCTCCATTCAAGGAATTTGTGGTTATTTTGCTCTGATTGTCAATCAAACACATAATATCCTTATCAACTAATAGACTTTCATCGATTTTTGAATTTTTTTTCTCAACCTCCTTTCTAATCTTCATGTTGATTTCTCTCAATTTGATGAAATTTTCCTCCTTCTCAATAAATAGATCCTCGTTTCCGATTTTGTTCGAGTTTTCATTCATTTGGTCATCATATTTGTATAAATTATCTCTTTCCTCCAATAATTTTATTCTTTCCTCAATCATCGTCATCCTCTAAAATTAAACAACATCTTATTAAAAACTTCTTCAAAATCCAAAAAAAAAAAACCTTATCCATACGATCACCATCTCCAATTTCAATGCAACTCGATCTCCTCTTCTTAATATTAAAAGCCCTCTCTAAAACTTTCTTTAAATTCTCCTTATCTTGCCTCAAAATGTCCTCATAGAACTTATTATATAACAACTCATTATCTCCATCCTTTTCTGTTGTTAAATTATCTATCATATCCTTCAAATCATCATCCATCTCCCCCTCATCTGAGTCAACTTCACCATCTTCATTTCTGTTGATTTTCTTCACTACATCATCGTTTTCTTCATTATCACTACCCAATTCAGCCTCCATTTCAAACATATTCCTCATCATCGCTTTGGTTTTTGGATCGTTCATTTTAGCTTCATAACGAGCCTTTCTTTCAGCTTTACGTTTGACCTTTTCTTCCTCATAGTTTACAACGGCGTTTTCTGCTAGTCTCCTCAATTTTTTCAGTGTATGAACATCTTTCCGTTCCAAATCCAATGTGTTTTCTTCTTCATCTTCTTCAATTATTGCGTTATTGTTCAAATCGGTTGTCATTTTGACTTTTGGCTCATTATTATTACTTTCCTCTTGATTTGGTTCATTGTTATTATCATTTGTATTATCTTTTTTCTCATCTGACATTGCCTTATTTTCATTATTCGCATTGTGATCAATCTCATCATTATTTCCTTCATTTTCATTAGCAACAATATTTCTTTCTTCTTTATTTTCGTCAATGGTTGTTTTTTGCTCTTCAATTTCTATCATCATATCCTCACCTTCCTCTTCCTCTTCTTCTTCCTCTTTTTCTTCAATCCCCTCTTCCAATTCTATCATCTTCTTAAAATCAATTCCTTCTTTTTTCTCCTCCTCCTTCTTCTCCGTTTCTGGGTTGTAATCCGAATCATCAGAATCATCCTCCTCCTTTCTTTTCTCCTCCTCTTTTTTTTCTTGAATCTTTTGTTTCTCAATAGTTAATTCATTCCAATCAGTTTGTTTGAATCTATCCTGTAGATCTTTCAAATTTAAGTTTTTTGACTTCCTCTTTCGAATTTCTTCAATCAGCTTATTCTTATAATGGTCTCTATCATTAATATTGCTTGTACCTGGAACGAGATTACTATGACTCATTGTTTGACTTCCAAATCCCCCGAATGAAAGAAGTGACTTATTTAAGAAAGAATTGCTTCTGGCTAATTTGTTGACGAAGAGAGTGGTATCTGTGATAGTTCCGCTGTTCATTTTAGTGAGGTTGGGAATTGAAATTTGAAGTGAAAGATTGCTGTTTTCATTCAATGAAAAATTGGATATGGTATTGTTCAAAAATTGGCTTAATTCAAGTGAAGTTGGCTTAAGACTTGCGGGTATCTTCTTTGAGTTCTTATCGACATTATCATTATTTTCGACTAAATTTGATGCGCTTTTTGTCTCATTCTTCATTGAATTATTATGATTTTCATTGCCCGTTACCATGAAATCTTCTTGTCTTGGAAGGACATTTTCTTTTTCCTTTTCTTTATCATTTTCATTATTTTCTATATTATTTTCAGTTGTATTTTTATTTTCAATAGATGTTTTAACAACAGGTTCAATTGAGCTTTTAACAGGCTGAAGAGCCTGAATATTCACATTCAAAGCTCTTTCTTCTTTGAATTTCTGGAATTTATCGAGGAAGCTATGGACATCGATTTTTTGTTTTGGCTTCTTGGCAATCTCAAATAAAAGTTGATTATTTTCATTAGGCTCGATATCCTCTTCCTCATTCATAGCATTTTCCTCATTCAATGGATTAAAATCCAAAGTGTTGATTTCTTTGAAGAACTTGTTTCTCGTTTTAATTATAACATGATTTTTATTGTTTTGTCTCTTCTTCACTGGCTCTTTTAAAAATCCAAATGGATGATGATCTTGATTATCATCAGCCCTTTCATCATCTTCCTCCTCACAAAGAAATGTTGGGTCTTGACGCATCCTTTCAAAAATTTCTTGAGTCGATTCATTTTTCGGTTTGACTTTTTCTGTTTTTTTCGCTTTCTTCAGATTTTTTTCTGGATTTTCTGGGTTCTCAGGATTTTCTTCTGAGTTTTCACCTTGACTTTCTGCATCTTTTTTCTTCTTTTTGAGTCTTTTCGACTTTTTTGTTGAATTTTCTGCTGTTTCCTCAATTTCCTCAGAGTTATCTGGAATTAGCAATAAAGATTTGGCTTTTTTGGTTCTTTTTTTCAAGGAGGATAATTTGTTTTCATTGTCATTTGGTTCATCTTCTTGTCCATGTTGATCGTTTTCTGTTTTTTCTTCACCCTCTTCCATTTTCTTGTTTTTTTTTGTTCTGACTAACTTTAATTTATGAAGATTTTTTTTCTCTGGTGTGTTATTTTCTTTGTCTTCCGCAGGAGGCTCTTGCGTGGATGGATCTCCACACTCAATTTCTATCTCAAATTCAACTTTCTTCGGTTTTTTTCTTTGTTTTTTGGGCTTTTGTATCAAGGTTTCCTCTTTTTGTGATGGTTCCTCACCGACATTATCACCCTTGTTTTCATTTTCATCGTTGGAATCATCAAAAATACTGATGAACTTCTTGTTGTCCAAATTTTTTTCCTGTTTGATAATTTTTTTCTCCTTTTTTTCTCTCAAGATTTTCTTCTTTTTTTTCTTTTTCTCTTCATTTAATGGCTCTTCATTTTCTTCCAAATTCTCTATTTCAGCCATTGATCTATTTGAACCATTGTCTAAATTTTGGACGGGTTCTTCGTTGTTTTCTGCTTCAAGCAATGGACTTTCTATGTATGCCTTTTTTAAAAGACGTTTGAGTTTTTTCACGGGTTGTTGAAGTGGAGATTCTGAGACCTCGTTGCTTTTGTGAGAAATTTGGTCTTGTTCGAGAATATCGGTCATTTTCGAATTTGGTTTTCCAGAAAAACTTGAAAAGAAATTTGGCGAGGGTTTTTTTAAATATTAAATTTTTGAGAGGGAATTTAGGAAAATTTATGCGCTTTTATTTTTGAATTTCGGAGGGTTTGGAAACTTAAATTTTTTTTTTTTTAATTTTGTTTTTATTAATAATTTATGTAAAAAATTACAAATTTTAAAGAAAAAATAAATATTTTTGTTTTTTCAATAAACATTAATAAAAATGACTTTGCACTCTTCTGTTTATTTTATCAACTAAAGCTAATAAAGTCCCCACCGTTTGTTCCGATTGGCTCAATCTGTCTTCGAAGACCTTCATTCCTTCATTCATAGCCAAAAAGGCTTGTTTCACATCATCGACAATTTTACCGAATTCAGGAAATTCTTCATTTTTTTCCGCCACATTTTCCTTAAATTTTTCGAACCCCTGTTTTTTTTCGTTCTTTTGATCTTCCAATAAATAAATGTGATCTAAATTTGATTCAATTAGACTATTTTCGAAACAAAACTCTCTAAAATTCTCGTATTTATTCTGGGAAATAGAGTAAAACTTTAGTTTGCATTCGAATAAAATCGTCTTTTCTATCAAAATGTCCATGATTTCCTTAGTGGCAACGTAATAAATTCCAATGTTTGACTGGCATTTTTTACAAAGGATCTCTTTATAAACGCATTGGTAATCGACGTGTTTGTCACAAGAAGAGTCGCTTTTTATTTTAGCTTCGTCAGAAATTATTAAATGGGGATTGTTTTCTGAAACTATTAACACCAACTCATTAAGGAGCACATGCAATTTCTCGATTTCTCGAGAATGACAGAGGATGTCATTGCAGGATTTGCATAGTAGCAAAAAGTCGAATGAAGAAAGGTCATTTGTGCTTGTTTGGAAAATTTTTTGGCTGCTCATTTGAATTTTTTTTGGGAATTTTAAAAATTTAAATATGTCCGCTTCAAAAAAAATTATTTAATAAATTTTTCTCATTTTTTGAGCAAATTATTATTTTTTTATTGATTTTGTTTCTGATTTTCTCATAAAAAATTATTAAAAATAATATAAAAACAAAATATATGAGAAAAAATGCATTTTTTTTAAATTTTCCTCAATAGCTAAAAAAAATTATTTTCAATATAAAAAACAATATATTTATTCATTTTTTAAATGAATTTTTATTAATTAAAGTTTTGCAATTGCTCTATTTAGGTTTTGAAAATCAGACATTTTGCATTATTTTTTTTCTCAGTTGACAATGGAGGCTTAAACGTCATTTCTGCTTTATTAAAGTTAAGAGTCCTCGACCCATCATTCACCATGCTTAATTGCATTTTTTTCGCATCAAAGCCACTAAATCCATTTTTAGACTTTTCAGAAACCGAATGATCTAATTTGTAATAAGAATGTGACCGGAAATTATCACTTTCCTTTTTCTCATTAATCAAAATCTTATATTCACTATGATCACTGATTTTTGTAGCGTGCATTGACTCTGATAATTCCCCTGAATAAACTGAAACCAATCTTTCGTCTAAACTAGATAAGGGTGGCTTTCCCTGAGAATTATTTATCTCGTCAATAAACGATTTGGTCTTATCAAAAGTCTCAAATTTCTCATTCTCCCCGCAAAGGCACTTAGGTTTTTGTAAAGAATTGAGCTTAATTTCCAATTGTTCTATTTCAATAGGCTTATAATTATTAAGACTTGGATTCAGTTTCGGTTCTCCGAAAATGGTAGAATAGTTCGAAATGACACTTTTTTCAGGGCTTTTTGTTGAAGCGATCTCCAATAGCGTTTTCAATTCCGCATTTATTAGTTTGTCATTATATAAAAGATCAACAAAATAACACATTATGTTAGTTTTCGGATCTTTATGGTTTTGCGTTTCGGCTTCGCAAAGAAAATGAACAAATTTCCGAATGCCCATGTAATTAGCTAATTTCTCAAACAGTTCCTTGTAATAAAAAGGTGGATGGCGACCAAAACTATTGATGAGCAATTTTCTGATGATAAAATTGCTTTGTTTTTCATAACTATACTAAAAAATTAATCTGTGGTGAATGTATTTAAATTTTTTAAGTACGGAGCATTTTTTGCCGAAAACCAAACAAATGAAATCCAAATGACCTTCGACAAAAACTGGCTCGATGTTCAAACAATATGATTTAAATTTACTATTTTAAAAGGAAAAAATATTTTAAATATAAAGAAAATCATTTTTTTTTACTATTGAAGCTCTTCCTCGAAAAGAATATCATCGAAGATTTCAATGTAATCAGAAATGTCACATTGAGGAGGCAATAAAAGGACGATTTTATCAGTTTTTTTAAGAAGATGAGAAATGAAACATTTAAATTTGATTATTTTGAACTCATCTAAGGAAATGCATATGTTTTTTGAGCTGAAATTATTATGTAAAGAATATTCTTTGTATTTGAGAAGTTCCAGCACCACACAATCAGAATTCACTTCAAGAGGAAAGAATTCAGATTGATAGATTATTTCATGAGTTGCTCGATGGTTACTAATAATGTTCGTCACTTCAATCAAAAAATTTGCATTTTCACTTATCTTAAAATTTTATTAAAAATTAAAAAAAAATGAGAGAAAATGCCCCAAAAAAATAATGTGAAATTGATTAATTAATGAAAAAATAATAACAAAACTGAAAAATAAATATTTACTTGCTTATTTAAAATATTGAAAATGTCCCTGTCATTCGAATAATTGTAAATTATAGTGAAATTGCCTACAAATTGAGACATCATATTCTGAATTAGTTCCTGATGTCTGAAAAATGACGACTCTTTATTCTGGGCATCTATCATACTGATTTTTTTTTCGTCTTTAAGGCATTTTTCTGAAAAATCCCAACAGCTCATAGTTTTCTTTTCATTGAGGGATCTGATATTATGCTCTTCCACTGTCGATTTTTTCACGAAACTTTTGTGATTTTTGACGGTGAACTCAAAAAATATAGGTTGAATGTTACAAATTATTTTATAAATGTTTTTTTGCAAAATGAGAATCGAAGGCTCGAGAGTGTGGGAAAGGTCTATGGGCTTTGAATGCAAAATTTCTAAATCGGAAACTATGTGAGGGTGATTAGAGGATGGTCTGGTTTGATGGAGGCAAAAGATGTTGAAAATGTTCATGAAATTGCTGGTCATCTTTTATATTGATAATTATTATAAAAATTTGATCTTATTTTTTCAGGTCTTAAAAGTTTTTATTCTTCAGAAAGACATTTTCAAGCTTTTAAATAAAAGTATGTTGATACTCTTCGATAAAATTAAAGTCTTTTTATGTTTTTTTTAATAAGGTATTCATTTAAAAAAAAATTCTTAAACTTGGTTCGCATTTAACTAATAGGCATATGCTTTTTGTTATTACGTCTTCATCTAATCTTTAACACCCACTGCAAGTATTTTTTTTCAAAGGAGGCTCAGGGTTATTAACAAAATTGATTTCTTTATTTTCCTTCTTTCTTCCGAAATCATTTTTGTTCAATAGTATTACTTCCTTTAGCAATCTCATGAAGGTTTCCGTGACACCATTTCCTGTCTTAGCACTTGTCGAGACAAAAGGCATATCTCTTTCATTGGCCCATACTCTTAATACATCTACAGGTACTTTGGCCTCCAGATCATTTTTTGTCCCAACCAAAATCAAGCAAGCCTCTGGAGCATGCATTTTGATTTGATTAACCCAATTGTCTAATGAGCCGAGTGAAGCTTCATTTGTCATATCGCAACACAAAAGGATTCCTGAAGCAGCTTTGTAATAAGCAGCTGTTATTGTGCGGAACCTTTCTTGACCAGCCGTATCCCATATTTGCATTTTGAACTTCATATCATTTACCTCTACACGTTTGATTTTAAAATCAATTCCAATGGACTTTTTAAAATAAGGATGAGGTTTTAAAAAGTGTTTTAATGAGGAAAAGTACGCAAAGCCGGTTTTCCATATAGTTGTCATCCGTATATCGGACAAAAAGACTGGTTTTTCCAACTCCGGAATCACCAATTAGTAGGAATTTTACAAGGATCTCGTTTTCTGGGTTTGGATTTTGATTCATCTTGAGATAATTTTAAAAATTTAGGTATTTCAGAAAAAATATAGAAGCAACAATTAAACAATCTTATTTACGAATGAATTCTGGAAATTTATTTAATTAAAATAAATTAAAAAAATAAAAATTTTAAAGAAAAAAATTAATAAATCAATGTTTAAAAAAACTTCTAATAACAAAAACAAATAGTTATTCTGAATAATTCTGAATTTTTGTTCCAAAAAGAAATTAAAATTTAATATTTTATCTTCTATAAAAATAAGGTTTTCGCGACTTATTAAAACTCTAAGATAAAGATCTCAAAAAAATGTCCTTTAAGATTTCGCAAAAGCAAAAAGGAATCTTATCTCTTATTAGCACCTGCTTCTTTTTTTTAGTGCTTGGTTCAATATACATATGGGGAAACATCAGATTTATGTTTCTTCCTATTACAAAAACGTTAGTTCAGACAAAGGCTCAATAGTTTTTCCCATTTCAGCTCTGT
>Ga0302186_10001240_pt1 | contig 21670 bp, 18 predicted proteins | sample II_Bog_E1_2_FD_198782 | JGI IMG/M metagenome (GOLD analysis project Ga0302186, IMG submission 198782) | Peat permafrost microbial communities from Stordalen Mire near Abisko, Sweden - II_Bog_E1_1 | ecosystem: Environmental > Terrestrial > Soil > Wetlands > Peat | place: Sweden: Abisko...
AAAAATTATCCTTTGTGGCAACATAACAAAATAATAGAGTGCCACGAGGCTGATAAATTCCGATTCATTTTATCTTTTTTAGTTTATTTATTTTTTTCTTAAAAAAAATTTATCTTATTTTTTATTATTTTAATCAACTCGGAATTTCCGAATCGAGTATATTTTATGCTAAAAACGAAAATTACTAAGTAAAGAAACCTCATCTAAAAAAATTTTAGTTTATTAAATTTCTTCTTTTTTATATTTTTTGAATTTTTGAAAGTTCAAAATAACTAATATCTGTATCAATATTATAATAGAATGACATAAATCACTTAATTTCTTTTAAGAATATTCAACTTTAAAGAGTTTTTCTTCAGTATAATAGATTCTGATCTGTATTTCATCAATACCTTCCACATTTTTTTTATGTTGTGTAATTCTTTCAAAAACGCAAAGATTTCCTTCTGTTGGTATTGTAACCTGAGTTCCTTCAAGATCGAAATTCAAATACCAATCCCCAACATTAAAAGCATAATAATTATTTGTTAACTTCGAATTTGGTGAACAACTAATACCTTTAGTAATAAAAACCTCTCCAATTCTTTTCCCCAGTGAAATTTTTCTTCTTTCTAAAATTTCAGCATAATACCAACCTTTACACAAATAGGTTGTTTCTTCTAGATCATAATAACACAAGGAGAACTTAAACCTTTCCTTTGTATCATTAAAAAATATGTGACATTTATTCTTTGTTAATCTCTCGTGAAAGTTTTTCTGCATTTCAGCATCTGTTTTTGGTTCCAATCTTTCAGAGTTTTGATAAGAAGATGAACAAGGACCCATTTTTGAAAATTTTAGGTGATTCGAAATTTTGGACTAAATTAATAAAATAATTAAAAAAAATTATGATGATATTTAATTATTGGATATTTTTTCAATATTGATTAAAATGAACTGTTTTTTAGTAAATCAAATGCCAAAGAATGACATGATTTTTGTTATTTTCATTGATTGAAAGTTGCTTAAAGTTTATTTTCTTCTGAGATTCTAAAAAAAGAAAATTTAGTTTTTTTTAACAATTTTTTATTAGTTGTCTATTGTCTAATTTTTAAACTTAAAATATTAAAAAAAAACAGACAATAATTGTTTAAGAAATGCCAACCTTTAAGGATTTTCTTGATTTTCTTTTCCATTCAGGTATCTTAATCCCCAACCACATTAAATTCCTCCAGGCAAAAACCCCCTATCCTGATGAAGAATCCGACATTTTATGGACCATCACAGAATTTTTTAAATCTCTTGACTCAAATGACTTTCTTCAAATTTCCTCCTCTCTCTATAAAAAATTTCTGGAAAATTATACAAATGATTCCTCCTATTCAAAAGACCTGGAGTTTTTTCGGTCAATAATCGTTGATAAAAATAAGAATTCTGCCAAGAAAGTCAAAAAAACACAAAGCAATTTGACTGACAAGCCTAAAAATTGGAAAATCAATAGCACTCCTGAGAAATATGATAGATTATATTCAAATTCTTTTCATAAAGAGGAATTTTTGAAAAAGAAGCAAGAAACACATATGAAAGAGATTTTGAAAGAATGTACATTTGTTCCGGAGATAAATCAAAATAAACTAATTGCTCAAAAACTCAAAGTGCCAGTTTTTGAAAGATTATCGAAACAAAATTCCAAAACCACTCGTGAATACCCTGAAAAAGAAATTTGTGAAATGCAAGAATGTACATTTAGACCTCAGATATTGAAATATATTGTTAATAATAACAATAATTCAGAAGGTGAAAAAGCTTTTCAAAGATTATATGAAAATGCTGAAAATATTAGACAAAATTTAAAGCAAAAGAAGCAAAATTTTAATGATATGGCGGTTCAGGAATTGAATTTTGTGCCTGAAATAAATGAGTCCAGCAGCAAGATCATGAATAAAAAAAGAGCCGAAACTAAGGTAAGTCCTCATGAGAGATTATATCAAATATCTGTCGAGAAGAAAAACCATTGGAAAAATGAGGCAGAAAGTTGGAGAAATGAAGAAAATGAATGCACTTTTCAACCAGAGACTTTCTTCACAGAAGACTATCAAAAGAAGTCAAAGATTTTGCAAGAAACCAAAAAATCCAATATTTTCGATAGACTCTATCAAAATAAATCCATAAACGATGGCAATTTGGATCCAAAGGAAAAAAATGAGAAAAATGATAAAACTGAGAAAAAAAAGAAACCAAAAGAGGAAACTCCCATTTTCAACAAACTCTACAACGAAAGACATATAAAATTGAAAAAACAAGAACAAATTCAAAAGGAATACTTCAAAGAAATAGGGGCTACTTTCAAACCCAAAATAAACGAACTCCAAAATAAAAAAAAATCACCATGGGGTTCCTCATCCAAACTATCCAAGAGCTTCATAAAAGAAAAAAAAGGACAGGATATTAAACCGATGAATAAATCCTTTTCAACGCAATCTCTCAAGTTAAACTCTTCAGATAAAAAAGAAAAGTCAAATGTTAAAGTGACCCCCCAGAAAAAGAACAAATATATTGAAACTGAGATTAAAAAAGAGATGGAAGAATGAAAAAAACCACAAATTTCAGTTAGTATTATCGGGGATAGTTTAGCTGATCAAAAAGAAAATGGCAATGAAAATTAGTCTAGATTTTTTTCAGGTTTTACTTTTTATGGAAAAAAAAAATTAATATATACCTTTTCTTTCTAACCAAAATTTTATGTTAAAAAATTGGAATTAAATTTTTCCTGAACACACCCAAATTAAAAAGAGTCAAAAACTAATAATTAAAATTTTTCAAAAAAAAAAAATTATCAGTTGCTTAAAAACAATCAAATAAAAAAAATGCCTCGCATAGATAAATCTCCAGTTCGAAAAGCTCGTTCTACCTCAACAACATCAAAAACACCTGCGAAATCCCAAGCCAAGGCCAAACCCGCTAAAAACGAAAGGGAGTCCCGATCTTTAAGCAAAAAAAGAGAAAGTGACATTCAAAGGAGATTCCGACCAACAGAAAAAGCCTTGACACAGATCAGGAAATATAAACAGGTCCAAAACCTCACCTTAAGAAAACTACCGTTTCAAAGATTAGTCAGAGAAATCGCTAACAAAATCAGTTCTAACTCATATCGATGGACTTCGAAATCCTTGGAAGTTTTGCAATCCGTAACTGAAGATTATATGGTAAATTTATTGGAAGACGCCTATCTATGCACAATGCATGCGAAAAGAGTCACTCTGATGAGCAAAGATATAAGCTTAGCGAGAAGAATTAGGGGGATTACAGATCCCGGATATTGCACCACTAATTTAAATTTTTGATTTTCATAGTATTTTGTCTGTATATTTTTTCTAAAAATTTTGAAATTTTGAATTGCCTTTTTTTTTTAATGGAAAAATGTTTTTTTTTTTCTCATAAATTCCAAAAACATTCTTAATATTTAAAAATAAATTTCCTGACCAAAAAAAATACAAAAATTTATTTGAAATTTTTGTTCATGGAACTTCCGGATTTGTCTTTACTCTTCGCTGCAATATTTCCATTCTTTTTGTGAAAACTCTCCCCGGTAGCATTTTTAGTAGGTTTTGGTGATTTCGACAGACAAAAAGACGAATTGTTGGGCGTGAGTTTCTGAGCTTGGTTAGATTTGAAGTAATTATCAAAACAATAGTTCATTTTTGTGTTTTTTTCTTTTTCATCTGGTTGGGTTTTCAAAATTTTCTCCGGTTTATAGCAGGTCTCTTGTTTGTTTTTATTTTCAAGTCCTTTTTTTTCTTTAATCAACGGGATGCTATGTTCCCTTAGTTTTGAATGTAATTGTTGGGCCAAATTCATCTTTGTAGAGGCTGGAATTTGATAAATATTAATAGCGTTTTGTGGAGAAGAAACCTTCTGGAGGTTTTTTGAATTATTATGGTTAGGAGGTCGTTTTTCTGAACTTTTCTTGAATAATTTGATAGCCAGTTCATGTTTGGATATGATGTTCTCATATTTTTTTAGTATTAGATTCATTTCTTTTTCTCTTTCATTGTATATCATTTTCATGTTTTCCTCTAAATTTTTGAGACTCAAGCCTTTGAGTTCTTCGGGAAATTGATCAGAATCCTCTGACAATTCAATTAAATGCTTCTTGGTAAAGGCATGTTCATGGATTTTAACTGAAGGCTCAATTTCTTTAATGATTTCTATTTCATCTTTGTCTGTTTTTATGATCAATGTTCCGGTCTCGTTCTGCATTAGTTCATTATAAGGTGAATTATTGTTATTATCATAGTTTTCCTTATCGTCATCATCATGAATCACAGTAGTTCCTTGATAATTCATGAAATCTTGTTTTCGCATCATATCATTTTGCTTGCTTTCATCTTCAGTAAATGAATTTTGTCTTTCGATCATAGTTCCTGTGTCATTGACAATGAAATTATTCAAGTTCATTTGTGAGTTTTTAAAATTGTCTTGTTGTCTATTATTTTCATAAGTTGCTTCTCTTTTATTTTTCTCCACCAGGGAAAATTTATGTTGAATTAACTCCTGAATTATCCTCCTCCCCTTATTTTTCCTTAAGATAAACGCATCATTGAGTAATTCTTTAGTATTTGGCCTCTTTTTCGGATCAATAATTAAACATTTCCTCACAAAGGAATTGAATTCATGCGACCATTTGCCAGGTTCTGTTAATCCTTGAGGGGGGCTGTTTTTTATGGCAAACATGGCCCTAATTGGATGAATATGACTATAAGGAGGTTCTCCTTCTGCCATTTCAATGGCTGTGATTCCCAACGACCAAATATCCGTTTTTTTGTTATATTTGCTCTTGGAAATGACCTCTGGGGACATCCAAAAAGGGGTGCCAATCACGGTGTCTTTATCAGAAAATGTGTTCAATAACTCTGCACTCACTCCGAAATCAGCGATCTTCACATTTCCCAAATGATCGATCAAAATGTTGCCTGCTTTTATGTCCCGATGGATTTTTTTGTTTTTGTGCAAGTATTCAAGGCCTTTGAGTGCACCAAATAAAATCGAAGCGATCAAATATTCATTCGTAAAGGGCTCACCGATATAACGAATCAAATCTATAACTGAACCCCCAGCACAATGCTCCATTATCAACCATAACGAATCGTCCTTGAAGTAGGATCCATAATACTGGACAATGTTTTCGTGGTGACAACCTTTTAAGATAGAAATTTCTCGCTTCAAATTATCTATTTCTGGACCGATTGTAACGATTTTTATGGCTAAAAACTCACCAGATTTCTTATGCAAAGCTTTATAAACCGTGCCGTATGAGCCTTCGCCTAAAATTTTGATTGAGATTGGGGATCAAGAGAAGAAAAAACCTAATAGCTCAAGCAATTCGAAGATTTCCTCTGGATTGATCGTGTGAGAGATGATGTCGGAGATATTTAAATTCATTTTTAAGTTTTTTGTAGTTTAAATTTTAAAAATTAAATTTGGTTTTAAAGACTCATTCTTGGAAAAACTAACTATAAAATATTTGAAAATATATAATTATTATCAAATTTATCAAAAAATAAAAATTTACACATTTTGTGAAGGAAAAAAAATTTCTAATAAGAGTTGCTAATTTTTATAATTATAAATACACACTACTTATCTAAACTTTTTCAATAATTTTAATGAATTTAGAACCCTTCAAATATTTCAATACCTTGCATTCCCACTCCAAATCTGATTTCACTTTCAACAAATCATCAAAACGTGTTCTCAAGGATTATTTTGGAGGCACCCAGTTTCCCTCGTCTAAAGAGTTTCCTCCCAAATAATTTCTTTGGCATATTTTTTCTTAAAAAAAGGAAAAAGTTTGGAAATTTCAACCATACTCATTCCACCTCGAAAAAGACGCTCAATGAATTTTTGCCTTTTTTGGAAGAAAGAGACTCCATAGGAAACATTCTTTCAGTTAGTTTGCAATCCCAAATTTTAAATTTTATTTTCTCCAGAAAACGAAAATTTTCAAAGCATCACCAGTCGCTTCTTTAGCCAAAGTCAAATTAACGAAAGACGCCTTTGCCCCTTCCCCCAACAAAGTTTTAGTCATGAAAAACAAATTCTTATTTTTTGAAAAAGGCAAAAAACAAATTTCAAAAAATACCAACAGTTTATTAAGTGGTTTATATAATGACAAAACAGATTCCGATTATAATCTTGCGTGTTCCACCATATTAAGGAAAAACAGTGTGACAGATTTTAATCATCAGCTCCAACCATTGAGCCTAGTTCTCGAAAAAACTCCTGCCATTTTGTCTCCAATGAATGAAAGCCAAATTTTATCTGAAAAACCAAAAGTGAAAGATATTATGAAATACCATATTAGTCCACGAGAAACTAATCTCCACTTCAAAAAACAATCAATCAATAAAACCGGGCTGACGAAGTTTAAAGACCATAAAAAATTAGTGGATCCCATGAAATTTAAAGTTTTTTTTTTTTGATTGTTTTATGACTTTAAAAGAAACATTTATTTAGAAACTCATGAAGGATGTCTCTCTGCTTGGACAATATGAAAAGAATTACAATGTAATTTTTAAAAAAAATCCTTCTTGGTCAATTACCAAAACCGAAAGAATGCGAAACTCGGAGGAAGAACTTCCCCAAAGCAAATTAAGAAATTTGAAGTTATAACAGAAAATATATATATTTTTAATAAATTTACTTTGTATAGACCTTTGAAACAACTTTTTGCAAAGAGAAAATGGTCGGAAGATAACTATGACGATAGATTAGCTTTTGCCAAAATAATGAAGGAAATTGAAACCAAAGTGGACTCTATGGAAATCAATACTGATAAAAACTTGGGGGTTCCGGAAAATTTGAGTTGGAGATACGAAAAATCTATGAAATTTGTAAGCAATTTCAAAAAAACGATGGATGATGGTTTCAAAAATATTAAAGGAAAAATGGTTTTTATAAAGTCAATGCTGTCTAATTACAAATAAAAAATAAACAAAAATTTCAAAATTTTTACATTTTTTTTTTCAAAAACAAAAAATTCAAAATTCAAAAGGCATGAACAAAGACATCTTAAGAAAATTTTGCAAAATTTGTTTTCATCTCTTGATTTTCGTTTTCTTGTTTGTAATGTTGGGAATTTTTGCTGGTGAATTAGACGATGTCAGGAATTTTGAAAATCAGGGAGGGACTCCCGATTCCAACTCAATCCAATTAGCAGGCTATGTTGATACAATAACCCAAATTTACGATGATATAAACTTGGCCCCAATAAGAAATTTAAGTTTAATCAATGACAATGAGACATCTTGTCCAACATCCACAGACACCATATTCGAATTATATGATTGGAGCACGAATTACATTTGCAATTGTCCATATCAGTCAACAGTGACTGCAGGTCAATGCGCATCTACTTCAAAAAATTGCTATACAACAGCCCCGCGTGAGTTGAGTTTGAATACCTGGAGAGGAAAAAAAATCTGTGTCACAAGATATCCTGATGGGGGATGGTATAGCACAGGGGGCTCATGTGGAGATTCATATATTACATGCCAAGTGGCAAGTTACAATATATGTGTGAAAAAAACGGGAAATGCAACAGAAGATATTTGTCCCATTACTCAAATATCCATTATTTCTGATCAGGGTACTCTTCCTTCAGCTTCTGATTTATTGAACAATGATACTTTAGATAATTCATCAACAAGCAATAATACAAGCAATAATATAAACAATAATACAAGCAATAATACAAGCAATAATACAAGCAATAATACAAGCAATAATACAAGCAATAGTACAGGGAATAATACAAGTAATAGTACAACCAATTCGACTTTAAGAATTTTACAAAATAATAGTTCCAACAACACTAATGGCTCAGACAATGCCACCGTTAATAATACTTCAAACTCAACGAATAATACAAATTCATCGTCATCCAATGGCTCTAATTCCTCAAATAGCACACCCAATACAACTTCAAATACTTCTTCCATCACTCAACAATTGATTTTTCTTGGAAACTTCTCTGATACAATGCCTTCTCAAATTTATTACTCAAGAAATACATCTTTTCCTCCAATTATTCAACTGAAAGTTGGTGTAAATGGAAATCCTTGCATTTATTCTTTGGAAGAAAATCATAGGGTTACTTCTCTTCGATTGTGGAAAGCTAATCCGGATGGTTGTCAAGTGTATGGAAGCGATTCTCAATCCTTGACGTTGTTGGATCGACAATACGAGTGGGATTTTTATGAAGAGAATGACATAATGAGCATATATTCTGATATAGCGAATATGCAATCATATATAAAAGACATTTCCCAACTTTATAGTTGGACTTGGGCATCTAATTCATGTAACAAAAATCTGGATATGCAAATTGTGAATAATGTCAATGACACGGATGAATTGATTGATAGTAGAAAGGGAAGTGATGTGATCGGGCTTTTATTAATCCTCATAGCGATCATTTTATTTCTCGTGAATTTGTTTTACAATTTCAAGAATAAACAACTTGTTGAATCGATGAATTTAATCATCTGGCTGACAATATTTATCATTATAGAAGAAATCACATGTCCTATTTCTTTATATTATACGAATAAAATTGAAAATGATAATCAATTTTTATTCACCATGAGTGATTCGCAATGTTTTTCAAATAATGGGTACAACAACGTGTTTAACGATTTGAGGATGGAAGTGCTGATTAATAGCAGAATGTACAGAAATTTTAGTCTTGCAATCTTATATTTTTCAATGCTTATGTTCATCATTTTCGTTTTATATTTCTTTGACAAGTTTTTATGGAATAATGTCTTTAATGAAGATGCAAGGGGGCCTCTCGAAGATTTTAAATTCAAGAACATTTGCGATGAGGATGATTGTTCTTGTCAAGATTGTCTTATTTAATATATTTATTCATTAAAAGAAAGAAATAAAAAAATTTTGGTTTTTGTATGAAACTAATTTCTTTTAATATTTTTCTACTCTTATTAATTCATTTTATTAAAAATCAAGCATTCTTCAATATATTGAATTGGGATTTGGTTTTGGGTGATATTCTTTATTGAAACAATCAATGACTCTGCTGATCAATTCATAGAAATGATCTTTTTTATATTCCATCAAATGTTTTCCCAGAAAATCAATAGTATCTTCCAAGCTCTGAATTCTATTATCTTTGTAACATTCTTGAGGAGCTGCAATCGACCTTCAAAAAAATCACATATTTAAAATAAATAAAAAAATATCATTACAAAACAAATTATAAAATAAAATAAATATTACCTATATTGATGGGTATCTTCTGAAACCTTTGGATGATTCCATAATGACGGAGGTCGAATATTGTTAATATTGTCTTTTTTGTTATCTTCCATCTTGAGATTTTCCAAAAATTCTCGAGTTTTTTTGTTTTCCTCTTTTGATTGTATGGCAATTTTTTAGTCAATTAATTAATTAATAACCTTTATGTTGTCCTCTATTATGTTCAGGGGGATTAATCAATCCTTCAGTGATGATTTTATCCTGAATGTCTTGTTGAACAGCAACATTGACATGCCTTAATTCTTCAGCTCCTCTCAAAAACAAATTTTTATGATTCTCGTCAATGTAATCTTCCCATAACCAAAAACGCTAAATTTAAAAATAACGGATATTTTTTTAAACATGATTTCGAACCCCGTATTTTTTTCTTTCAAACTCTTCTTTTTTCTTTTGTTTTTCTTCCTCTTCCTCTTCTTCCTTTTTGCCCACTGATTTTTGAGTGGTTTTTGAAGGAGATTTCATGAGGGGACTGTTTTTTTCATCAATGCTTTCCTTTTTTTCCTCAATTGTTGGCAAATTAAATTGGAAATAAACCCCACCTTGCTTTTTTTCTATCTGCTCCTTTTCCTGATCTTTTTTTTTTATATCCAAAATCTAAAAAAAATTAATTTTTTTAATTTTTATTAAAAAAATTAAACTTCTCTCATTTTTTGCAATGTCTTAAAAATCAATAGTCTTGGAATGCCACCTTTTGTCATAGAATCTTCCTTGTTCAACATTTTAAGCCTAGCTGGGGTCACCAGCACAATGGATAAATTGTTGAAAACGAAATTAAGCTGATCTCTTTTCAACTCATCCCCTATAAGTTTTAAAAACACGGTAAGAGGTAAAAAAAACCTAATAGCCTATGCGAAATCAACTCACAGTCTATTAATTTGTTGACATCTTCTAAAAACGTTTGATTGCTTGACAAGGGGATTTTCCAATGATCTTAAAAGAAATTTCTCCTATTTAATGAAAAGATAAAATTTACCCATCCCCTTGACGAAAAGTTTAATCATATGATTTCTCATCGTGAAAAAGGCAGTTCTCAACTTGGATAAATAAAAAAACTCGATTTTTTCAGCATCATGTTCCCATCCATCAATGTTCAATTTATTGAAAATCCTTTGCACATCTGGATTCGCAACGATTTTTTTGGTCTCATCTTTTTCAACATCATGCAGAATTTTCAAACATTCTTGAAAATCCCTGCAAAATTCGTTCACCAAAGTTTTATGTTTGAAATCAACAATGTCTCTAGCCTGCTTGCTATCATAACTGCATTCGAACGCTGAATATCTCATATTGGTTTTCAACAAATTAGCAAATGGCCTCACAATCGAACCCAACTTCTCTTCATATATTTCTTTGTGAGGTTGTTTCATATGCCTTAAATGAAAAAATAAAAAACATTCATGAAAATTTACGGCAGGATTATTTTCAAGAATTCGGACAAATCCTTGGTCATTTTTTTTTTGCCTGCCAGATATGTAGTCGCGTCATAATCGAAGACCTCATCCAATCCTCTCCAAATTTCCACGAACTTATTTCTCAAATGTCTCGACCGATCCGCATGTTCCTTTGTAACCACGCATTGGATACCGTCGAACCATTTTTCGTCTTTATCTTCCTTCGCGAAGAAGAAACTACGCAAGAACTCATGCTTCAACTCCTTGAGCTTCGTCTTCACTTTGAAAGTCTTGCAAAAGTCAAACAGCTTGTCTTCGAAGTCCTGCCAATCTCCAGTCAAATCTTCAGTGGTTTCAGTTACATCGTGGGGGTAATCTTTTTTTAGCTCGTTTTTCCGCTCACTCAATTTTACCCATTTTAGGTATTCATCTGTGGCTTTCCAATCCTCGAATTGTTTTTTTTGAACCTCTGGATCCACCTTTTTACCTTTCCCTCCACCCTTTTTGCCAGACATTAACAGAAAAGAAAATTTTTGATAAGTATAACTTAATTGATTTATGAATAAAATATAATTTTTTGAACGATTTTAGTTTTCATTGTTGAATTTTTTTTTGTTTTTATGAAGAATGTCCATTTTATTATTTTTATTTTTTTTTTAAATTTTAAATTAATAAAAATTTGGAATTTCGAAAAAAAAAAGTTTGTAATAAAAAAATAATAAACAGAATAATATTGTTTAAACTATAACTTAAATGAGTTATTAATAAAATATAATTTTTTGTTCTAGTTTTTTTGTTATATTTTTAAAATTTATGTGTTTTTTTCTATGAAATCTGAAGTTCAGCTGAAATATGAATCAAGCAAGGAAACGGAGTCGCTAATTTCAGCAACTCAGAAATTATATTGTGATCGTTTTTGTGATTCCAACTTTTTAAAAATGCTCTCAAATGAATTAAACACCCCTATTTCACGTGAAACATTGACGAAAAAGGAAAAAAAAACCCCTATTTTCTCTTCTTTAACAAAAAATGTTGATAAGAAAATGGTTTGTCCTCGTTCCTTTAAAATTCAAATAATTGACAGCGATACAAAAGTTGAGAAAAAACTACAGAATTTATTAGGAAAAAATAGCTTCTCTAATTTAAAGCCTATTTTGGAAACTGAAAAACTCAAAAATCAAACTGAAAAACGTAAGATTGGCTCTTTTTATTTTAATGACATGAAATTATCAAATGAGAAATTTCTTCTTTCAAGTCCGAGAAATTTAAATCCTCAGAAAAAACCTTCAGAGATTGTAAATTTATGGGGTAAATTTACGACGAATGAATATAATCTTGGTTTTTTAAATAAAAAATACTTGAGTTTTTGGTCTCCGAAAAATCAAAATTTGCAAAATACCCAAAATTTGGATCTTGGCGATCATAATAAATCAAATTCTTTTCAAATAAAAATTGAGAAAAAACAATATCCTCTTCTAGAAAATGAGCAAAATAACAAATTTCGGATATCCCAATCGAACATTTATTTTAAAACGAAGAAAAATACGATGAATGGAAAAAACAATGAAAATGGCAACCAAACAAATATAAATGCTTTAATTCAATATTTACCCAAAAAATCAAAAAGATTAGGGAGAACAAAGCAATTTTCTAGTTTCTCTCAAAAAACATTTGTTGATCCAAATAATTAATTTTGTCAAATTGATCTCTATTTGAAAAATAGATAAAACTATTTCTTTGTGTTTCTAGGCCAAATCCAAATTAATCATTTATTTTGATAAAACTACTAAAATGTCATAAACTATTAATTTAACAATATCTTTTTTCCAAAATATTTTTCTAAATTTTGTTAAAAATCTGATTTTTTAGCGAAATAATGATTCTTAATGTTAAAATAATATTTCTGATTTAATTTCATTAAAACTAAACAGATTTATTAATATCTTTATATTTTCTGATGGTATCCAAACCAAACGGTGTGAAAAGAAAGACCATGAGCCCTCCAGAATTAGAGCCAAAACTGTCAAAAAAAGTGAAAATTTCTTCTGACCACAATTCTGATTCTAAATCTCCAAAAATAGAAGAGGTTGAAAAACATCCCAATCGTCTAAAAGACTTCATATCCGACAAAAAGACACGAATTCTTTTGAAAAAGCGGGGCATCAAATATCTTTTCCCAATTCAAGAGAAGACCTTCTTCATGGTCTTTCAAGGCAAAGATCTGATCGCTCGAGACCGGACGGGTTCTGGGAAAACTTTGGGTTATGCCTTGCCTCTCATAGAGAAATTGAGATCCGAAGGCATGTTCAAGGTGAAGAAACCACAGCAAAACCCTCATTTATTGATTCTTTTGCCAACCAGAGAACTTGCTATCCAAGTCACCAATGAAATAAACATGTTAAGACATGAGAGCAATGAATATAGAGTGTTGAATCTTTACGGAGGTACAGAAATCAGGCCTCAAATAATGGATTTGAGGAATGGAGCGGAGATCGTTGTCGGGACACCAGGCCGAATTCTCGATTTACTTGAGCGAAATGTTTTGAATTTCAGTGAGACGAAGGCTATTGTTCTCGATGAGGCAGATCAGATGTTGAATATGGGTTTTCAAGAATCTGTGGAGATGATTTTTGAAAAACATAAGGAACATAGAAAAGAACAGACACAATATTTGTTGTTTTCAGCCACTATTCCAGATTGGATTCACAACATAACCAGGAAATATATTTCTGAGAATCGTGAATTTATTGACTTGGTGAAGAATTCAGAGGCCAAGACTGTAAAAACCGTGGAGCATTTGGCTATAAATTGTCCTTATCATATGCGAGTGGAAACCATAGGAGATGTGGTTTTATGTTATGGTGGAAAACATTGCAGAACGATCATTTTCACTGAAACCAAGAGTGAAGCCAATGACATCATGTTGAAATCCAAGATAAAACAAGAATGTCAGGTATTGCATGGAGACATCCCACAGAAACAAAGAGAAATCACTTTCAAAGGCTTCAGAGAAGGGAAGTTTAAATGTTTGATAGCCACAAATGTCGCTGCAAGAGGATTAGACATTCCAGAAATCGATTTAATCGTCCAATTAGATCCACCTGTGGATGTTGATACTTATATTCATAGAGCTGGGAGAACTGCCAGAGCTGGAAGAAAAGGCGTCTGTGTGACATTTTACACAAAGAAGCAATTGCTTCTATTAGAAAAAATCGAGAGGAAAGCCAACATAATCCTGAAAAGAGCAGGGACCCCACAACCACTAGATATCATCAAAGCTTCTGTGAGAGATATAATCCATGGATTAAAGCAAGTTTCCAATGATGTTCTGCCATTATTTGATCAGGCCGCTCAGGAACTTATCAAAGATCTGGGTCCTCAAGACGCTTTGGCAAGAGCTTTGGCTTATGTCTCAGGCCATACCGAGAAATTGAAACAAAGATCATTGTTATGTGCTTTCGATGGTTGGGTTACTTTCATCGTGAAATCACAAATGGAGTTCAGGAATATTGGATTCGTTTGGACTTTCATCAGAAATAGTTTCGATGCGGAAACTGTTAATAAGATAAAGGGAATGAGAGCCTTTAAAGATAGAAAAGGAGCTGCTTTTGATGCTCCAGAAGATATTCAGGCTGTTTTCGAAGAATTTGTTTCAAATAATAGCAATTTTACAATAGAAAAAGCTTTGACTTTACCTGATTTAATGGATGAGAACCCTACATTCAATGGCTATAATAATAATATGAATAACAATCAAGAAGAAACTGGAGGATTTCATAACAAAAGGAACAATTTCGCATTTAGAGGAAAGAAAGACTTGGAGGTTTTTATTGGAAATTTGGGTTATAACATGAATTATAACGATCTTAATGAATTTTTCAAACAAAATGGAGTAATTTTAGACAATTTGAACCTTTTGTATGCTGGTAAATAAAATGAAATTTATATAATTTTATGATTTTTTTTATAGATCCTGAAAAAAGGAGCTTCAAAGGAGTTGCATTTGGAATGTGTTCTGATCAATCCAATCTGGAAAAAGCATTGACTCTCAATGGAATGAGATTGAAAGGCAGGTCTGTGAAAGTTACAAAAGCCTCAGATAAGCCAAACAGAAATTAATATTTATTTTTGATTTTTTGAGAAAAACACATTTTTTTATTAATTATTTTCCAAAATTTCTATTATTTTATTTGTAGTCAAAAAATATTATGAAAACCTCAAAAAAAAATTTGAACTTTATTTTTAGTTAAAGCCTTTGATCCCAAACTTAAAAAAACAAAAATATTTTAATATTTTAATATTTTACACATTTTTCAAAAAAATATTTTTTTTATTTGGTTTTTATAATTTCGATTCAGAAATAATTTTGATATTTGGTATTCCTATGAACGTTTTTTATTTCGCCTTCCTTTTGGCTTTTTTCTTGTATGGATTATTTTTCGAAAGGACCATTACAATTATTCAGGCAATCATTTTCGGATTTTATCTAATTGGACATTTCCTAACTCCAAACTCGAAATATTGCACAATTAGAAGAAAGGTGATGATTGCAATATTCAAAGGTCGCTATAAAATTTAAAAATTAACCTATTTCAATGATTTTATTTTATTAAAAAGAGCAAGAAGAAGGTAACATTTTGGCCAGATTTGAAGGGGATGTCACAAATCTTAACAAAATTCTGGAAGAATTCCCGTAAACAAGAAAAAAAAAGTATTCATAAAATTTTCGTTATTAGAAAAGAATCCAGACCAACACTCACCCATTTTGTGATTAGAGTCCTTGCTGAAATCTTTAGCTTGGCTCAAGGTACTTTTTTTAAAAAATTATACACTTCATTTTTAAAATACTAGATATGAATGGCAGAATTTGTTTTGGCAAGGTGAGAATCAATTTTTTTTCTTTATTAGCTCTTAAAATTTTGCACTTATTTAGTATATTCCATATAAAGATGTGAATATTGGCTGTTTAGTTGATGTAGATGGGGGAAAAGTACATTATTAAAAATTAAACAAAATAATGATGATCTTCAGGATCTTGCAAATGTTCTTTTGGAAAAAGCAGATAAAATGTATCTGGAAGACATCAGAGATGTAATTAAAGAAAAAGCCTCAAAAATTAAGAAAAAAGAAGATAAAGACCAGAATGAACGAAATGACTCTCTAAAGCTTCTCCCCTCCAGGTATGAATTTTCTTATCTACATATATTCAAATTTTCATACTTTTGTTCTAAAGTGTGATGCAAATCCTTTTCGACATTTTATTTTTTGTATCAACAACTTTGGGTATCGCAATACCACCGTTGAAAGTCATAAGATTTTCAATAATTAAAAAAAAAAATTTTTTTTTCGTTAGCTCAAAAAATTTCCATTTGGAGTTGGTTGTGTAACAAGCCTTGGAATGCTAGGAATTCGTGATGCATTTGTCCCAAACAATAGTATTTCTAAAAAGGAATCAAAAAATTAATTTTTATTTATTTAATAAAAGTGATCACCAGGAATGTCATCTTTGCTGCTGTGGGTGAAGTTCATGATAGTCCGAAAGTAGTTGATGATAAACTTGAAGTAAGACCTTGCGTTTTTATCAATTTTACTGTTGATCATCGTTTTCTTGATGGTGGAAGAACGAAAAATTTGAACAAAACTGTAAAATTTAATTACTTTAACAATAAATGACTCAAAAATTGTTAAAAAATTAGATATACGAAGCTTTTGACCATCCGGAGAAATATTTCAAATGCAAAGCTCAAAAAACTGAGAATTAAAAAAAATAACATATATTAACAAAAAATCTTTTTTGGAGAAAAAAACTTTTTCAAACATATAATGATTTAATTTTCAAGAAGTTTAAAATAAATTATAAATGATCAAAAATTTAGAGAATCAAATGAACCCAACGGGATATAATCCCAGTATTTGGAACTCTGATTTCCTGCCAAATGAATATCAGATTCCATCCTCACCGAACCCTCATAAATTCAATAATTTACCGAATTCATTTCAAGTCCATGCTCCTGATTTGATCATTCATAAATCAGAGAGGGAACCTCAAAAAAAATCCTTTACAGAAAACGAGGAAATTTTACCTGAATTCACTTTGCATGGACAACTAATCTCAATAATAAGAGCAAATGATGGAAAAGCTGATTTCAATTTTATTCTCGAAAAAATCAAGCAGATTTTCCCTCATTTGCGAAGAATAAATGGGCGTAAATATTCAGGGAATTTAATGAAAACTGTGAATGGAGGGTTGCACTCAACCGAAATTTTCAACTATAACTCTTTTAATAACTTGTGGGAATTGAAGGAGGATCTAGCCAAAAAATATGAAGAAAAAACAGTGCAGAAATTCAAGGTCTACCAGAAGAAGATTTCGAAAAAGCCTAGTTCCAACTATGCAATCAAAAAGAAACTCGAAAAACCAGATCACAAGACAAACGAAATGAAAAGACTTTATCAAGATTCCTCTAATGTGAAAAGCAACGAGGCTCCTTCAAATGAGTCATTTCATAATTTGAAGGATTTTGTGTCCGAAGGCATCCATCCAAATGAAAATAGCTTCAATCATGCTGAATTTGGGAATTATTTGATGAATGAAGGAAATGAGATCGCTGATTTTAAAATGGAAGAGGACATTCCTTTCGAGAAGATTAATCATAAAAATTCATTGAACTCCTTCCCAATATTAAGTCAATTCAATAATGTTGAAGAAAACAACAGCCCTACTAACATGAAAAATAATGAGAAGATTCAAATCATAAAAAAGAAAAAAAGACTTTATAAGAGATCTTATGAAAAATATAATGTCGCATTCAAGAGTTTGGAAAAAGTTGTTGAGTATATGTTGGAGAAAAATTATGCAAATCTTATCAAAAATCCTTTTACAAATTTAAATGGAAATGAATCACCAGAGGAAATCATTCAAAAAATTGGAACGGAAAATATCATTGGAGTTGTCAGATGCTTCGATTATTTTAAAGCCTTGATTATGGAAAATTTGGAGAAAAAAACAAACAAACTGAGAGACATAGTGGTCAAGGGTGATGCTAAAAAATCGAATTTTTTGGTGAATGTTGCTAAAGATGTGTCCGATATTAAGAACAAATTAAATAATATTTTTAACCATAAAAATTGAGTTTTATTTGATTTGTGTGAGGCTGAGGGTCAATGTATTTAATTGAATCTTAACATATTTAAATATTTCTTGCCATTTAGCTCATTAATTTGTAAAAATTTTGATTTATAATTTTTCTAGAAAATAAATTTATAATTTGAAATTAAAAACATAAACCCCCCAAAAAAATAAAAAATTTATTTTTTGAAATTTGTCATATTTATATTTCTTAGTGGATTTTTATTTATCTGCCATCTGCTTCACTTTATCATCAATTGATTTGAACTGCACATCGAAATTTATTGGATAAACAAATGGCCTCAAATCATATCTATTATCATCATTACTGTAGCTTTCGGCATGCACAGCCGGGGTTAAGACAGTCATTTTATGCCTATTAATAGCATAAAATCTAAAGAACCTTTTGACCTTCTCCCCAATTTCTTTCGCTGAAACATGTTTCCAAATTCCAAGTAAGCTATTAAACATAGAAAACGGTCCATTTCGATTAACCTTTCTCAAAGTTCCGAACTGACTAAGTTCAACATAGCTCATCCCCATATCTTCCTCATCAGATTGTGAAACATTCCCATTTTTTTCCAAAGGTCTGAGTTCGGCAGTAGGTGTTGCATTAATCACTGCATCAAGACTCTTCAAATTTCGATTTTTGATGCTCCAAAACAAAAATCTTTTCAAATCAATTTTTGATAGACTTCCTATTGGATTGATATCAGCTGAAGAACAGTCATATTTAGTCATATACCCTCTCAATCCTTCATCTAAATTTGCCGCCCCAAGCACTAAAATGAACCCAGCGTTCTTCTGTTGCACCGGAATCAATTGAGACATAAGATAAGCCAATACCATCCTTGCTCTAGCCTGGATATTCTGCAAAGCAAGATCCTCCTTCGGAGTTCCACCATGAGCGATGAATTTCGGCTCAAAACTAAACGTATTTTCAGCTAAATCCTTAAAAGCTTCGAAAATCTTCGAGATATTCACATCATAATGGTTGGCGCCGATTTCCTTGGACAGGTCTGCTGCTCGTTTCTTGGTTTCGGCTGAGGAGTTGTTCGAGCCCATGTAGCAAGTGAAGAAAATCTTGCCTACGATTTCTTGAATTGATTTCGGCATGAATTTCTCATCCTTGACAATTTTCCTCAAATCATTGAGAACGTTGGTGTCATTTTCTTTGGTGATGGCCTCAAATACCAAATACCCTATATTATAAACTATCACTGCAACCGCTGAACTATCTGCTCCTCCTGACAAAGGCAAAAAATATCCAGAAGCGCCTGTTCTTCTCAAATAATCATATAAATAACAAGCCGGACCCAATGAGATTTCCTCTTCAGGGGAATGCAAAACATCCTGTATCTGCAAAGGCTTTGCCAACTCTTCCTCTAAGTTCAAAACTCTTGCCACTCTGAAATCAAGGCTTATTCTCGGTAGTTTTTTCTTTGAGTTTCCTGCTTGAATGGCCCTTGATTTGAAGGCCACTCGTAAAGATCTTACCAAATCAAGATCCAATATACAAGACACCACTTCCACATCCCTCAATGAAAACTGTGACCCTATTTTCAATAATTTGCCATTCTGTGCTATCATACTCGCACCATCATAATATAGTCGACCCCCATCACACCCTCTTTGATTGGCATACAGATACACACCACCATTTTTCTGTGTCGCTTCTAAAATCAACCTAATCCTGCTATCTAATTTCCTCAACTGATGATGGGACCCGCTATTGTTCAAAAAAATCTCAACTCCTTCTAACCCCATTTCAATATTCGGTGAATTGGGTTGCCATAACTCCTCACAGGTCTCAATGCCAACCTGTGTGTCCTTGCATTCTATTATTGGATTACCGATAACAGTGTTTCCTTGATCTGAAATGATCCTAATGATCTTCGGCAAAGCAAACTCCTCCAATTCAGTCTTGTTCCAGGCAGTGAAATAACGGCCCTCTCTGTAGTTTCCATCATCAGCCATATTCATTTTTGGTCGAATTAGTACAATCTTTTTATTTAACAATATCACAGCGCAATTGTAGAGGATGTCACGATGAATAACAGGCATTCCAATCGAACAAAGGATGTCATTTGTTGCATCTGTTGAAAGAATGTCAGCCAACATCTCCCAACTATGGTTCACGGTGTCCAGTTCTAAAAAATGATCCTCACAACCATAACCAGGAACCTCCAATTCTGGACCTAAACGTATTGTGCAACCTCGACTTTTTGCAATCTCTATTGATTCGATGATTCTCTTTTTGTTGCCAATAAAGTCCAATGCCCATTGGTTCAGATTGCAGGTAGCAACTTTAGCATAACGGGTGAAATACATTTTTTTATATTGTAGTTGTTAATTTATTTTTAAATTTTATTTCATAAAAAAAAAATCGCTATTTAATTTCTTAATTGGGAAATATTTTTGAAAATTATCTTTTGAAAAGGCTTTTAAATTTGAGGATTAATTTTGAAACCCTCAAATATTTTGAAGCCTATGTTGGATTTATTCTTAATCATTATGGTCAAAAATTCTTTTATTAAACAAGAACATAAATATTTGAGAATTTGTAGTCTCAATAAAAAAGCAAAAATTATCAAAAAATGGGGATCTCTCCATCCAAAGACACAATCAGAAGTCTTGCCTCAATACAAGAAATCACTAAAATAGAAGACATAAATAACAGCACAAATCTCGCCGTAGCTCAAGTTCTTGGCTGGCAGGTAGTCATAAAAAGAAATGAATTCCAAGTTGGTCAAAAAATCGTTTATTTCGAAATCGATTCAATCCTCCCAGCGGCAGATTGGTCCGATTTTATGAAAGGAAGAAAATATCGCGTCAAAACCGTGCAGTTAAGGGGTGAAATCTCGCAAGGTTTGATCATGCCACTTACAATTTTGGGGAAAAATGCCAAAGAATCAGATTTTGAAATCGGGAAGGACCTGACGGACATTTTAAACGTGAAGAAATTCGAAGAAGAAGAAATAGAAGATGAGGATTTGGTAAATGAAAATACCATGAAAAGTTCTGATGGAAAAAGTTTGGCTTTTCCTAATAATTTCATTGCAAAAACTGATGAACCCCGAATACAATCTTTTCCAAAATATTTGGATAAATTTCAGGGGAAACCATATTATGCCACAATCAAATATGATGGGACCTCAGCAACTTACATTTTGGACCCAAAAGATTTGAACGAATTTTATGTCTGCTCAAGAAAAAATAGGAGATTTGGAGATAATGTGTATAGCAAAGCCGCTTTCAAATACAAAATTGAGGAAAAATTGAAAGAAGAGAAAGGAAGATATGCCATTCAATGCGAAATTTATGGCCCTAAAATACAAAAAAACTATCTGTGCATGAAAAAAATTACTATAGCAGTTTTCACTATTAAGGATTTATTCGAGGATAAATACTTGGATCTTGAAGAAATGATTGCAATTTGCAAAAAAATGGACTTGCCGATGGTTGAGATCATCGAAAAAGGGGATGCTTTTACATATAATCTGCAAGATTTGAAGGAGAAATCAAAAGGAAGTTATCCTAATAGTAAATTTCATAGAGAAGGATTGGTGTTTAGATTGCAGAAAGATTGGCACAAAAATGCGAGAAATTCCTTCAAAATTATAAATGATGATTTTCTTTTGATGGGAAAGCAGAAAATATAAGAGAAAAAAATGGCTTTTGGAATAAAAATTAATATTTTTTAATTTTTTCTAAAAGATTAAAAATCAATTATTTGTAAATAAAGAAGAATACCTATTAGAATAACTTTTAAAAAATACTAATTTCTAAAGAAAAATTAAAAAAAAAAATACAATCGTCATTTGTTAATTCAAAA
>Ga0302186_10001241_pt1 | contig 21643 bp, 18 predicted proteins | sample II_Bog_E1_2_FD_198782 | JGI IMG/M metagenome (GOLD analysis project Ga0302186, IMG submission 198782) | Peat permafrost microbial communities from Stordalen Mire near Abisko, Sweden - II_Bog_E1_1 | ecosystem: Environmental > Terrestrial > Soil > Wetlands > Peat | place: Sweden: Abisko...
TTTTTAAGTTTGGGGTCCAAAAGCGTTAAATGAAATTATTTTTTAAGACAATTCTTCTTTTTAATGGATCATCCATCTTTTTGAATCTTTCATGCTTAACCGTAGACGCAATTGTAATAAAATATTTTAGATATTTTTCTATATAATCAAAAATAAAAAATCTAAAATATGTTCATTTGAACAAAAATTGGAAAATAGAAGAAAAATAAAAATTAAAAATGGTTTGGTTGAAAAATCAAAAATTCTTATTTTATAATTGTTAAAGACATTTTCAGTTAAGAAATCCTGATTTCTATAAATTTTTAAGGTAACATATATTATTATTAATTTATTCTGTCGAAATTCTTTTCTCTTCAGAAAATATTTCTTCATTTTTTCTGGTGGTTTGAGATTTACCTGATTCTGGATCATCACCATGAACTTGATGAATCATAAATTTTGTGTCTGTGCTTTGATATACTTTCCTTTCAAGGGATGGTGAACCTTCTTCATTAAAATCACTAGTTAGTCTTGTGAAAATTTTTCCTTTGTGTATTTTTCTTTTTTTAATTCCTGTCATTTCCGGATTATAATCTTCCAAAGAGAGATTTAATTTCTTTTCCTTTACATTATCATTATCCATTTTTCTTCTTTCTTTTTCTCGCAAATATTTAGCTACAGCTCTGCGAACAATCCTCCATTTATCCAATGTTTGAAAAGGTTTGCGTAAGAAGAAAGAAAAAGGTTTGTTTTTCCTGAGTTTATTAAAAATGAGATCAAATTTTAAAGAAAATGTCCTCGAAATTTGTACTATCATGAAAACATTAAAACTTAAATTAATGAGCAAAAGTAAATAATAAGAGATTTGAACCAAATATGTAAAAGGATTATTATAACTAAAAATTGCTAAAAAGATACTAATGCTGATGACAGATGTTGAAATTTGATCCACTTTTGTTAATGTTGAAGTTTTGTAGGGTTTGCATATTGAAATAAATATTAGATAAAGCACTACCACAATCAAAATTAACAGACCTTTCACAAGAACATCGTTTTGATAGAATTGTAAGAATAGGGTCACCAGGATTTTCTCATACATTTTCACAAATTCCCAATAAAATATTTTATATTCCTGATATATGTAACCATATCTCACCTGTATTCTGATTTCTTGAAGGTATTTCCTGTTTTTTATCAATCTCCATAATATACCAAGAGGCACCACAAGTCCCCATAACAACAAAGAAGGAATCCCAATTACAAACGAATAGAACCAATAATCTGCAGTATTACAAAAATAAGCAACATCAGCTTGGATGTAACTATAATCACCAATGGTTATACATGATAAAACTCCAATGGTGTTTTGAATAATTGTGGGTTGAAAATAAATGAGCGTAAAGAGACACGCTGTGTACAACATAGAATATTTTCGATGCATTTTGAAACGAGAAATGAACAAAGTATATCCCAAGCTAAATATTATTAAGTATATAAAGGGCACAATCAAAGCAATAAAGAGTTTGATATAAATGTATGGCATAAAATTATTAAAATATCGAATGACACAATCAGTGGAATATAGAGATGATTCTGTAGGGTTTCCGAAAGTTGAGACGAAATCTTGAGACCAATTCGGAAAAGTTAAATTAAAAGTTGAAATAACTTGAATGATTTGGAAATAGGCTAAATAAATCTTTATGTAGAGGGAACTTTCATTATTAAAAGTTTTCAACATGTTGAATCTGGAGAAAAGCCTGATCACCTTCAATTTTAAAGATTGCTCGATATTTTTCAAAGCGCCAACAATTGAAAAGGCTATCGCTGCAAAATTCACAAGGGCAACGAAAGCCAAAAGCACATAATTATAAGTCATTGCATCACATTGTAAGCAAGCTTTTTTGCTGCTTCTTGCATAGGAAGTCCCCCAATATGTCCCCATCAAATCACAAGATTCGCATCTTGCACCAATATGACCATCTAAACAGATTTCATTCCCTGAAGAATTTCCCCCGATGCAAGCAGCAGCCAAATTAATGCAAGGAAGAATTGTTTCCGTAATGTTTGAAATCCTCCAATAACCAGATAAAATTATTGGATAGGCACTGTCACATATTAAGCCTGTAATACAAGTTTTGCATGCATTATCGTCTGGATCAAAGGAATAGGTTCCGTTTTCACATTGATAACAAGTTCCAGTTGCTATCATGTAAACTTCACCTATTTGACAGTTTCTCAATGCAACAGAAAAAAAATAATTGTAATCTGAAATAAAAGTTTGACCTTGGCCAATTTTGATCGAAGGACTTGTAAGGTTCACATAAACTAACCCATCAGGATTACTTATTAAATTCAAATAAGAAATTATAAAAACACCATCATTTGTCAATGAATACTCTGTTTGGTTCAATACATACATTTTCTTATCATAATTCAAAAGGTTGGGGATCAATTCCAAATTTAATGTTGTTGAAATGTCGCTTGTTGAAGATAAAGTATTATTTTCCTCATCTAAAAGTTGTACTGTGATATTCGGCAATGTGCCACCACTACGAAAATCAAGTATTGAGAATGTATCGTTAAAATATAGCATTTTATTTTCATCTATAATTCGAAGAGCACTTGGGTAGGAATAAAGGTTAGCCCCATAATCAGTAGCATAGTTGTTGCTAAATTTTGTTGAAGATGAAATTTGTATTTTTACATTTTGATAATAAATGGCACCCGCGACACTTGCAAAATTATTCATGAAAATATTGTCTTCTATCCAAAGATTAAGATCAGATTCATCGGTTGTGTAATAAATTGCACCTCCCATTCCTGCAATTGCAGAATTATTCGTGAAGTTTGTATGATTTATTTGAAAATCTGTTGTTTCAATATAAGCAACCCCTCCATCTTGGATGACTTCATTTAATGAAAAAGAGCAATTAATAATAAATGAAGCGAGATTTGAATGAGCATATAATACTCCTGCACTCATTCCAAAATTATTATCAAACGAACTAGTGGATAAGATAATCAATGATTTCAAACTATAAAGAAAAGACCCTTGAGTACAAGATAAGCAAGTAACATTAAATACATGACTATCATTCATTTCAATTTGTGAACCAGAAATTAGATATATAAAGCTTGTTGGGCTAATATTACTGAGAGCTAGATCCGTTGCGTTGAAATTTTCATTTGATAAATTAGTGAAATATGAACTTTTAATTGTTAATGTGCTCGAAGTTAAATAAAAGCCTGATCCGAAAAAAGAAATGTTATTGAAATTGGAATTTTCACAAGAAAAAGTCACCCCTGTCATTTTACTCACAGAAGGTGATAAAGCATCTGTTTGGATAAATTGTATTGAAACGTTCATAAGAGAAATTAAGCCATAATTACATGAAAATAATGTGCCTGAAAAGGTTGTTTGATTAAAATTTAACATTGAATTCATTAAAAAAAAATCATAAATTTCATCCTGGATATCCCAATCAAAATTATCTACAAATGTACAATTGACCAATGAAATATTAGAATATTCTTCATAAAACACACTTCCAATATTAGAATCAAAGTTGGAGAAATGACAATTTTCAAAATCAACCCAATTCGTTTCTAAAGCTCCCGAACCTAATCCAAAAATGTATTGGAAATTGCAATTCGAAAATTTGAAATGAGAATTTTTTTCTCCGGATTTAGTAAAATATATTGCTCCCCCATCAGATAATGAATAAATTCCATTGAAGTTGCAATTTGTAATTGTTATGTTTCCGGGTTTATTGATAGAATTTGTGATATAAATTGCTCCTCCATATAAACCAAAACTCATTGCAAAATTTGAACTTAAAATTGAAATATTAGCTCCTTTTAAATATAAGAATGTTCCTTTAGAAATGATTTGATTTGAATTTGAAATGTTTGTTACCAAATAAAAGTTCGTATATCCAAATTTGCAATTTTCTAATGTGATCGAATTCAAAACTAAATAGATCGCTCCGTATTCTCCTGTTGAAGTAAAATTTACAAAAGATGAATTTTCCAATAAAATTGAAGAGGTGATTGAATTTATAGAAATATCTACTGCAGAACCTTCATAATCAGATTGATCGTTGAGAAAGCAACTCAAAAATGTGGCATTAATAATTGTTATATTCCATGTTTTCTTGCTGTCAAGATAAAAACCTGCTCCTGTATATGAATTTGTCTCATAATAATAAATATTTTCAACATATAGATTTTGTATTTTAATGAAACCAATAGTTGAGTCTGACATCCAATTTTGCACATTGATCAATCCATCATAAGTAGTAATATTTTCGAAATGACAGTCGATGAATTGTAAGGAAACTTTGATCGAAGTGAGCATAAATGCATTTTGATCAGTGGTTCCATCTAGATTATTATTAGATAAATACACATTTTGAGCATCGACAGAGGAAATCGTATTCAAATAAAATAAAGAGCTGTTTATGTTATTCAAGAAAACTATATTTGACATTTGAATTTCATCAATATTTGATAGACTAAAATAAAAGATGCTCGAAGATGCCAATGGGGAACTAGCAAAGTTTGAAGAGAATGAGGCGTTTATAAAATTAATGGTGTTGCCTCCCGTTGACATCAGAAAAACTGTTGAGATGTCTTGATCTAATGTGCTATTGAATATGTTATTTTTTTTTTTTTTTTTTTTTTTTTTTTTTTTTCATTTTAAAAGATAGGGTTTTTGTTAATTAAATTATTTTTTTAAAATAATAATTTTTTTTTTTTAATTTTTTTTTTTATTTTTTAAAAAATTATTTTTTTTTTTTTTTTTTTTTTTTTGATCCTTAGATCAGATAGGGTTTTTCTTAATTAAATTATCTTATTTCATTAATGCCTTGGAGGTTCCACCATCTACTTCCTCCTAGCAGCATTCTATTCTTTTACCACTCCTGTAGTTCAAGTTCCATCCAGCCGTTCTTTTTTCCCATTCCAGCTGTTGACTTCCCTTGCTACACACTTTTGACACGTTACCTATATAACCTTTTGTTCTATTTTCAATTCTTACCAGTTTCCATGTGTACTCGATTATTCCATCCTTTTTTCTTTCCTTTATCGTCAATGAATGTTGTCCTTCCTTTTCAGGTTTTGGTGGTTCTTTTGCACTGTTTTCCTTCTCCTTTGTTTTACAATGCATGGTAAGATTCCATTGTTCTTCCTTATTGTCCGTATGGGAGTTTACCCGTGACTTACTGTCCTCCCACGGAATTCTTTCTTCCTTTTGTTTCTTATGATCTCCCTGCTCCAGAGGTTCCTTCCTCCCTCCGGCATTGACGGATAAGATCTTTTTCATCAAACTATCTCCTTCACCTAATGATGCTTTTCCTCCATGATGATAGTTTCCTGCTCCTTCGAATGACTTCTCTATACATTCCACAACACCAAGTGTAGTTTGTACTCTCGTAGCCTTCGGTGCGATCATGTCTTTCCTCACTTGATCGTTCTCTTTTAGATTATGATGTTTCATTCCCAGTGCTTCCTTCTTCTTTTCTTTTTGTCCATAGCTTCTTAATTTAAGTTCTTCGACTTCCTGTCTTCTAAATTCTTTAGTTTTGGCCTTGATTCTATCAATGATCCTTTGTATTCTGTCTTGCACTGTCACATTGTTTCCTTGACCTTCTTTTCCCCTTTTAATCTCAAAGAATTCTCTCTTGCTATTTCTTTTCTTTCTGTCTCCCTCGTCTAGTTGATGGCTGTTTCTAATCCAAATTGCAACATATTCTTCAAGTATTCCAATTTCGCGGAGACTACTTGTGTTTTGTAATAGCAATTTTGGATGTATTTCTATACTCTTATCTTGATTAGCCATTTCCTTAACGAGACTGACTACCATTTTGGTCGCTTTTTTGCATCCTCTCTTAATAAGGATGACTAGTTCTCTATACCTCTCGTTTGCTTCGGCAATTTTTTGCGTCAGCAGAGTTATGCTTACCCTTTTTCGTATCAGCATAATCTCTTCTTCTTTATATTGTTGGCCTAATTTAGTCTTCTGACAACTACTATTCATTGTAATATTGTATGTCGGCAAGTTGGCGTTTGTGTTCTTGTGATACAGGCTATCTTCTCTATCGTTGCCAGTATCTCCTTGCCTTTGTCGGAATGTCCTATCTGCTGATATATTCTGAACTTCTCAGCAGGATCTAATCTAGGACTCACAGTAGGGAGCTTCACAGTCTTCACCCATTCATCTATCATATCATATAGAGCCTCAGCTTTCTTAACATAGCTGTCGGGTTGTGTTCCGGGGCGGGGACTATCCTTCTCAGTGTATTCGGTATTCTCTTTTTTTTCCTTAATTTTATATTCTATAGAATACTTTTTCCTATTTTTATTCTTTTTATTTTCTACACTGCCTATAGATTTAATTTTCTGATTTTTAATTTGACGAATGCATAAAATCCCCTCTCATCAGCACAAATAATATTTCAAAAAAAAATGACAGAATATTTGTCTGAATTTAGCTCAGGACAAGTGGTTGTCGATGAGAAATCTGTACAAAAAGCAATAAATTCTCTAGACAGGTTAGATGTCATAGTATATGATGCTTTTCATTGGAAAGATGGTAAAGAAAATACCTCTGGAAAATTGTATCCAAAAAAAATATTTGAAAAGTCTTCAGAACATTTAGTCATTTTTTGTGAACTTGATTTAAATGGAACAAAATGCGATGTTATCGTAAAATACAAGTTAATAATGAATGGAAGACAGGCATATGTGCAAAATATGACAAAAGATCATTGTGATTCTATCATCAAGAATTACAATTTGCTTTCAAAATATTTAAAAGTTATGAAGTCAGAAAATATTGACGTTGTTTCAGTGTTGATTTTAAGATGCAAACAAGGTGGCTTTTTTGGTTTTGGGGGATCATACATTAATCTATGGGTAGAAAAACAACTGAATTTTGTAAAATTTTGGGCATTTAATGGAGAGACAAAAGATGAACAAATGGCGAACACATCTGAACCTGAATTAAAGAAACTCCAAAAATTCATATATATATTAACTTCAAAACAATTTACAATATGTGATCTCCAAGGGGAAAATGAAAATGGAAAATTCACCCTTTGTGATATTGAATACACGAATACTCTAGGTAAGTTGGGTTGGAAAAATCAATTAATAGAGGAGTACGCAAAAACATCTGAAAGGGAAGAAAAAGAAGAAAAGGAAAAAGAAGAAAAGGAAAAAGAAGAAAAGAAAAGACAAAGTATATGTATTTTAGTTTAATCCAAACTAATATCAAGAAAAGAGAAAGAATAGAAATTACGTATAAAATTAATAAAAAAAAAGTATGAAACATAAATTAAAAACTCATAAATTTTGGATTTTCATAAATTTAAAATAATTTAGAATTTTTTTTTTAATAAAATAATTTTTTAGCTATATAAAAATGGAGGATAAAAAAAGTCTGAAATGGGCCAGACCAACCATGAAGCAGACCAGGTAACGCAAAAAACGTTCGCCGATGGCCATGACCCATCCCTTACTCAAAATGATTGAAAATAGGTTGTGCTCAGATTAAAGAGTGCTTGCTTCCCCTCAGATTCACCCCAACCCCCTCAGATTTAACCCCAACCCTCAGAAGATTCACTCCAACCCCTTAGATTCAACCCAACCTTAGATTCAACCCAACCCCTCAGATTCGCTCCAACCCCTAAAATGGCTTGGACAATCCATTTTATCTCTTTGTTGCATTTGGTGGAAAATGATGGAATCGAGGACAGTTTAGACAAAAATATAACCAATTTTCAAACTAGCTTGGCTGAGACTTTTCCTTAATGTTTCCGAAAAGCATGAGTTTCTTAGTATAGGATAAATACTTTTAAAAGAAAAAAAAACTTTTTTTTTAAGGGAAAAACTGAAAAATTAGTTGAAAAAATCATTTAAAGCTTTAAGAATACCCTAAAATGAAAAAAAAAGAACTTTCATCTTAAAAAAAAAAATTTCAATTTTCTTTCAATTTTTTAAGAAAAACACTTTCTTATATTTTTTTCCTGATTATTGTAACATTATTAAAACCATCCAAGCAAACCAAACCATAGCATAAACCTTCAGTACATATGCAAAAGAAGAAAGAATGATGTTTTTGGTTGAAGTGTTCGCCTTTTTAATATCGGTTTTTAAAAAATCTTGATAACTCGGGTTCTCATTAGTTCCGAAATAAGCAATGATATAAGAGGTATTTGGGCTTAAATTTGTGAAATTATACCCACAACTTGAATTTATCCCTACTATGAATTGAATCCTCGCAGCTTCAACACCGTTGCTGCCATCAGACTTTTGATTATTTATTATTTCACTATATGTTGGAGTAGTATCATTTGATAATATTCCCTGATAAATTATTAAATAAATGGATCCATTTGCGGTAAGACTTAAATCTGCAACAGAGATCCAATAATCATATATTGTTAAACTCGCATTTGAAGTTGAAGAAAAGTTGGGGTATACATTATTGGGGATCGAATAAGCTTGACTGATGCTTGTCAAATTTGGTAGACCTGTTATGTTTCCTGTGACCCAATTCATGAAATCTGCAGAAAAGTTAGTGTAAGCGGAAATTGTTTGCCATGTTTTGTCGATTTCGCGATCATCAATTGGTAAAAAATAGAAATCTAAAGGGTAATATGAGATATTTGAAGAATTTGAAGAATTTGTTGAGTTTGATATATTTGAAAGAAGCCTACTCTCAGTGAATGTTTGACAATATACTAGATCAGATGTCATCACCCTTTGAAATAAAAAAGTAAAATGGAGAGTCATATTATTTAATAATTTAAATCATATTTATAAATACCTTTGAGGTTCAACTCCAAGCAATGTTGTTAAAAAGCAAGTCAACCTTTCTTTGTTGGTTCTACTGATATTACTTTGAAATGTAAATTGGTTTTTCATTAATTGGCCACCATTATCTTTGCCTGAAAAAGTTGCATTTTGAACAGAGCTGTAATTTCCAACAAAATCCTGACAAAACCCCCAGATAGTATAATTTTTGTTGGACCTTAGGTTTGCAATGTTCACGGTTTTTGTCAATCCATTGGATTCAAAATATATAACTCCAAATTGCATTTGACACATATCATTTGAATTGTACGAATAAAACTCATTTACATTTGAAATCACTGAACTGATTCCCACAAAAGAACATTCAGATGTTGACAATTGATAATATCCAACCGCAGCAACCGAACAACTCATTGTAAACGAGCTCGTTAATACATTGCTCGGATTTAGGTTAGGTCCTAAAGTGACAGATAATGAATAAGAAACATTAGCTACCATGTTCAAAGAGAAACTAGCAGTTGATAAACTATATGAATTAGCATTTGTGCCTGAAATGCTTATTTGTAAATTGGCTGACTTTCCAACATAACTTTGATTGTAACTACTTGATAAAGAAATAAAGCCGTATGAATTGAATTGATTGAATTTTATGCTGTTTTGAATTAAACTTAAACCAGTTAGTGAGCTGCTTTGATTAGATAAAGAGAAAGTCAGATTAATATAATCATTTGGCATTTGAGTTGGTTCCTTTATCAAAATAATGAAATTGGTTGAGCCCACTGGAATGGAAAAAGAGGTGACATCAAAAGTTAATGATACTGGATTATAGGAGATATTGATTGGTACGATTGGTAAGTCAGTATAATAATTGCCATCCCCTGTTTTGTCAAGAGAAAAATAATAGATTCCATAGGAAGTATTTTGATAACAAGAAATCTGAAAAGTCGTTTGCAATGTTCCAATTTCGGACTATTAAAAATAAATGAATAAATGTTATTGATGAAAAATGTGTCAAATAATCAATTTTAAATGAAAAATTGTCAAAATAAATTACATAAACAGTTGAAGGATAATTTGAGAAAATACTTGTGGCGCTTGGGCTGAGAAGGAAGCTCTTATCAAATGCATTTGTTTCTGCAACTTTTATCGGTAAAGAGTATACCCCAGGTGTCATCTGGTATGTTGTTATTACCTTTCCTGTATTTACGTCTAAATATGAAAGTAGCGTCTTTGAAGGGTCCAAGCCAAAGTTTTGCACACCAATGTTTTCTGAATTGAAGAATGTTCGAGCTACCAGAATCATTTGATTCCCTGAAATCAAATTGATGATCCATCTATTCGTTACGCACGTTTGCCATGAAGGTCCTCTGACTCCATTGATTTGTATATTGTAATTATATCCTTGCGTGAGATCATTTGACAATATGATTTTTATTTGCGAACCTATAACAGAGCAAGATTGTGCATAATTAGATAAAATTTTCTCATCAAGATTGTATATGGCGCAAGCTGGAGGTGTGACATTTAATAAAATGTTATAGAAACTTGGAAACTCAACTATGAAAAATGTATCTGTCGCTAAAAGTTCAACCCCCAAAGAATCTGGCAAAAAGAATTGAAAGCTACTATCTATTGAATCTCTGATATAGGTGCTTGAGAAATTTATAGAATACATCATTAAATTAACCAATGTGTATTGGCTCAATGTTTTATAGGCAATATCAGAGAAGGAACCTAATTCCAGGTAATAGGTATCATCTGAGTCAAGATCCAAAGCAACGTAGAAACTAGAATAAAATTGAACAATGCCTTGCTGAGGTCCGATGATTCTTAAAACAAAAGATGATCCAGCTGTTAGCGTAAATGGCAAATATTGAACAACAAGTCTTCTGATTTGATCAACATTACAAAGCACATCCTAAAAGAAAAAATGATAATTTGATAAAAAAAATGGGAAAAAATGGTTTACAATTTCGTTGATCAGACAATATATCGTCCCATCGGAATTGAGCAATGGAGGGTAATAATATGGGAACCAAACAATAATTCTTGATGTGTTCGTTAAATTCTCATTCGTCGATGTTATTGAAAATTTCAGATCTTGAGTATTTCCGGGCGAACTTAAATCGTTCTCAATAAAATTCAGCTCAAAATAGCTAAAAATTGTTGTATAATTGAAAGTATTCAATAAACTGGCAGAAACACTCGTTATTGCAGTGATGGCGCTATTGACTGAGCTGGCCACATAACCGCTAAAATTGAACCCTCCATTGGAATTAAGAACACTTGGTACAATTATATGATAACATCTGAAATAGTAATTTTGAGAAAAACTGATTATTTCATTTTTCGCTATTAGACTTATTTGACTCCAAGTTGAGAAGGTTGCAGATTGAAAATCAGGGCTTTTTGCTTTATTTGAATCCAAAACCAAACATTCATAATCCAAATTATTCATATTATCATTTTCCAAAGATGTCAAATCTAACATTATAGATTCTGTTGGATATAGCCCTCTTGAATTAATTTGAAATCCAATATCAAAGAACGTTTTTGATTTGCTATTGTAATTATTAAAGCTTGTGCTGAGACTTAAAGTGGGGAAAGTTATAGGGTTGTTGTTATAACCAAAACTTCCTGGGCTGGCAGCAGCCGATTGGTCTATAATATAATTGTTGTCAATGGAATTTTGTTGCGAGATAAGATAAACGCTAAAAGTAGTAGCACTGCCATTGGAATTAGTGCTGTCAATTCCATAATGAATCATATCAAATTTACCAGCAGCGATTATCACGCTTGTGCTGATGACATAACCGAAATTTAATGAGTTTTCATTGGTGATTGAACAAGTATGAGGGATTGATATACCAGATGAATATCTCAACAGACAATAGGAATTTGCAGTTGTGATGAAACAGCTTGATTCTAAAAGAAAAAGAAAATAAAATAAATTTAAATTTAATATATTAATTACGAGATAATGTGATTCTTATATAGTTGTTGTTCGTTATTGGATTGGTAGTTTGAAAGCTCCAAACTATTCTACTTTGAACGATTCCTTTGATGAAATTAGTCGGCGTGAATAGGAGATTACTGATAATGCCTTTATTCGCGATCGTTCCAGAATCAAGTGAAGCAGATGCCAAAGCTCCTGTTTTTAATGAAAATGTCCCAACTCCTCCAATTAGATATCCTCCATTAAGATATGGTAATGTAATTTGATTTAAAGCTATCGTGGAACTTGGTCCAACAGTTCCAGTGGTAAAAGGACAGAAAAACCCATATCTTAGATTTACTTGATCTGGTGAATAGTTGAAAGTTATGCAAGGATTAGAGGTTGCAATAGATAATGGTGAGGTAAAGGTTGTACTAGAAGTAGTGAAATTATTGGTGCTGACATAGGTGTATCCTGCTCCGAAATTACTTGAATCATCATAAGTTAACACTCCAGTATCAGTATGACCAATATTCATATTGACAGAAACAGTATTGCCTGGATAACAAGTTAAACAAGATGCATCAATTCCATAATTCGGTGAGGTGATGCCAGTTAATAAGAAAGGATAGGATAATGCAGATGAACTTGCTGTGAAACTCCATGAATATCGTTTTGAAGCTAACAGAATTTGATAATAAAGTTTGTTGCTGGGATAATATGAGGACGTTCCCATTGTAGCAAAATATGCGTAGATATTATTTTGATTGGCTAGAGTTTGAAGAGGAATCACGATACTAAACAGAGATGAGGGGTTTGTGATAGACAATTCGACTTTATCCATCGACATAAAATTAGTGTAATCAGGATATGGATTTATAACTCCTGAACAGTTAGATTTCTCTTCCATTGTATTGCAATAGACATAATTTTGATTATTGTAATAGCTTTGCAAAGAAGAATACGGAGCAACATTTTGAAGGAATACCACTAATTTTTTCACATTTGTCGATTCTGTTGAAGTTAATGTTCCTGAAATGTATAATAAAGCAGTAAAGACACTTCCAGTGAGACCACCAATTGCAGCAGAATTTCCAGTCCAGAAATTAGAAATCCCCATTTGAATAGATGCAAAACTAGAAGGAGTGTTACATTGCGCATTAATGAGGGCGTAGTTATTGAAAGTCTGCTGATTATAAGTCCCAGCAATCCCATCGACCGAAACAATATAAAAATCATAATTCCCACTATCGCAATATATCGAGCAGCTTTGAGAGATAGTGAATGGGTTGAAGGCGAAAATTTTATCAGTGGCAGTTGCTGAGAAAGCTTTCAGTAATCCATTGGAATTTGAAGCACTGAATGTTATTAATCCATAAGCAATGTCTGTATTGGAGCTTGAACTTATAGTCACGCTTATTGAAGCATCTGTTGTTCCTGTGCTGTCTTCAAAAGAGGCAGTAGTCGATGTCGTTTGTGGAAAAATGTTATTTGTCATTATATACAGTCCTGCGGAATTTGTGATGGAAGTACCTGCGGTTGAAGAGCTTGACGAAATATCAGAATAGGGTGCATTTAGCGAAAAAATTAATCTTTGAGAGGCTGAGGAAGTGGAGATTCCTAAGTTTGTTGAGACACTTGGATCAACAATAGAAGAGGAGATGGCTTGTGAACTTACAGCAGTTTTCTGATAAGTTGGGCCCGTTGGAAGCCAGTTTTTGTTGTTGACTGAGCTAAGGGATTGGACGTTTTGGGGACTGGTTCGAGGGATCAGATAGTTGGTGTCGTAAGAGTTCAGATAAGAGTTGAATGATTCAATGTATAATACTCCGAAGGTATTTTGAATCGTTATAGAGGGATAATAAATATCATAAGGAAAAGACCTAATATAATTAAAAAAAAAATATTTTGTTAAAGTTATGGAAGGGAATTATAAAAATTTTTACATTTTGAAGCCAATCTTATAAGTTGTTGAGGCGACTAATTGTCCCAGTCCAGTACATTGAATTTTCCTAGTTGAATCCGCACTTGAAGCCAGCACGCAACTTACCTTGGTATTTGTATCATAACTAGGCAAAGTCTCACTAATTGATCCAGGAAGAAATATGGCTCCAGTCGGAGTTATCAAATCTATGTTCATTCTTAAATTCATATTCGAAGGTGTGGAACTTTGGACTGCAAAGTTCAACACAAATGAATTATAAGGATAATATCCAGGAGAGGCACTATCTGCCCTTATAATTTGCATTGGAAAAGGAAATGAGCTGGAATTGGCTGGATTTATGTTCCAAGCTAGATTTAACTTATTTAAAGCAAAGGCAATGTTGACAGTGCTTAATGTGGGGGATGATTGTCCAGTTTCTGCAATGATGCCTTGTTGACCATATGATAAAAATGCTTTGATGGAACCTGAATTAATGACTCTTGGTGGATTCACAATAAAGACTTTGATTCGAAGGGAAAAAACACTGTTTATGGCATTGGAAAAAGTGACCGTCATTGAATTGTCTAAGGTATTGACTCCACATGTGTAATTTGAGGAAAGGAGGGCAGGTATTGTTGGATTGTCAGTTTTGGCAACGGAAATGCATTGCCCACTAAATTGGAATGAGTTATCGGTTAAAATATATTTGATTATTGCTGAATTTTGCACGATCACACTTGTCGTGATATCTATTTTATGTGATGGATATAACAAATTTATAAAAAAAGAAAAAGAAATAATTTACCTATGTATACCAAATTGTTTGCTAATAAGACATTTTGTTGGGTAGGACTGTCATAGCTCACACTAACTTGAAGAGTTTGGGGAGGAGCATCTAAGAGTTGAAACACAGAAACAACAGGATTTATGTCATATTGTAGAGAATTATCTACTGAGCTTGAAATCGTCCTCATTTGTATTTGGAGCAATTTGCCTGACACTTGCATGTTTAGAACATTGGGGTCTGTCATATTGATCCACAAAACATACCAGATTCCCTGAGTCAATCCAATGAAATTGTTCTGCCCATCCATAAATCTAATCAAATATGTCGTGGAGTCCACTGATTTTGTATAGGCAAGAGCCGGAGTTTTCGAGGAAGAAATAACGCAATCTGATGCATATGTGGAGAGGTTCATATATAAATTAGACGGGGTGAAATAATTGCTGATAGTATAAAGAGAAAGCGAGTTTTGAATCTGAGAATGGAGATTAAAAGAGGTGATCAGATTCAAATAATCAGTCGATGCAAGGGGAGAAGTGAGCATAAAAGGAACACCTAGGTTGGAAAAATATCCTGTATTGGAATAATCTATAATAGGATCTTTTGTGTATATCTGGTCCGAAACTATTAGTGAGAATAATGAGAAGAAACAAAAGAAGAGTTTCATATTTTTTTTTTTGAGAAAATGTTTAGTTGCTGTGAAAAGTATTTTTATTATTTATTGAAAAATGAAATATTATATATAATAAATGAAATTTTTTTGAAAAAAATACATAAAAAAAATAAAATAAAAAAATTAAAACTTTTTAAGAAAAATGAAGAAAGTTTCATTAATTACTAGCAGTTTAAATACTTGATAATTATCTTCCAAAAACAATCAAAAACAAACAAATAAAAATAAGTTTCTTATTTTCTCAAATCGAATTTTACACGATTGGCTCTAATTCAAACAATAAACTTTTTTGTAGCTGACTTTGGGTCCGAATTTTTTTATATTCTTTTCGAGCCATTGGAACCAATGAAATGGCTGCTCCCAAAGATAGACCTAAACATTTATAATTATAATTTTTTGAAAAACCATCATTTTTCTTACAAAAAAACACAAAAAAGATATGTGATACAAAAAAGGGTATTAATTGTTGGAAAATTGCAGCGAATATGCTTCCAAAACCCACAATGATTCCTGTAACAGTAGAAATCAAAGTTTTATCTCCTTTTGCTTTTAAACCCTTGACAATTATTTTTTAAGAAAGAAGATATTTTTTTAAAAAAAATAGGATTTCAAACCAATTTTGCAGAAATTACTGACGACATTAAATTATAGGGTCCTCCCATGAAGGTTCCTATCAATAAAATAAGAATTTGAGGATAAATTGGGTATGTTTCTAGGAAAGCATATAATATGCACCAAAAGCCAGATATAGTTACTAAAATTGGAAATAGAACTAATCTGAAAATTCTTTTAATACAATTTTTTTCATTTTCACAACCCATAATTGGTGGTATCTACGATTTTCCCCAGCACGACTCCACCAATTAAATTGCCAATTTCCAACATTTGCACTTGTGCGAAAATATCCTTGTTTTGTTTTATTTAATGATAAAAATAAATCTTATTTTTTACTTTCGTTTCATAGTTACGTGACTCTAAATAATAAGGCAGCCAAAACAAAATTCCCAAAATAACTGATCTACAGCATCCATAAGCCAAACAAACTTGAAAAACTCCATGAATTTTCAAAGCTTCTTTGAAAGACGATAGTGGGGACACAGTTTTATTTTCTAATGGTATGAGGCTTAAACTATGTTCACTAAGAGTCATATTTTCTGAAACTTAAAAGGGGTAATGAGGATAAAAGAAAAACGAAACACCTTGAGGCTTTATAATTGGTTTTCTGTTTTTAAGTTGAAGAAAACAGTTTAAAACAGCTGATAATCCTGCGAAAACAGATGTTATCAATATTACATGATACTAGAACAAATTTGTAAAAATTAGTTTTTTTTTGAACTTTTTAGGAAAAAAATCACCCATCTTCCATTACATATTCTTAAAATTATATGTCCCACACCTTCTCCTAGAATATTTCCAACATTTTGATTGCAAGACCATGTCCCCTAAATAATTAATTTAAAGAAATATCCAAAAAAATGCTCTCACCAAAACAAAACCTCTGACTTTTTCACTGAATTCAGATGTTAAGATATTTATCGATGAAGGCCACCCCTAAAGAATTTTGAACTTAATATATTGGTTCCTTCTTTGCTTATACTATTGACTGAAAAAACCCATTAGAAATGAAACACAATAAGACCAATAAATGAGAATAATATGAAATGAATCCATATAAGGAAAATATCAACATTGTAGCTGTCGTGCCTACCAAGCATATAATCAAGAAGATTTTCAAATCCAATTTATCCCCAAGGGTTCCGTTGATAAATAGTCCAATTGCATATGAAACCAAAAATAATAAATCCAAAGTTCCAATGAAATATGGTGTAAATCCACTCGAAAGCTGGAAATCAACTTTGACATAAGACCAACCTGTTCTAATACTATGTAAAGACATATAAGCTATGGCTGTGAAGAGATAGATCCGGAAATTATTGGGAACACATTCAGAGAAAATCTTTTTTTGGTTCATAATAGTGGTTTTTTTTTTTTTATTTTGTATTTTTCTGATTTTTAATAAAAAATTTTAAAAACATAATCTATCAAGGAAAAAACTGAATAATCGTTGATTTTGCCAATTTGGCATCTATCTTCGTTTTTTTTCAAAATAACACTTTTAATTTCTTCTCCATAAAGATATCTTCGAATTAAAAAATTATTTAGATTTTTAATATTTTTTTACTTTATGTAAAGGAAAGGATTGCTATTTTCTTCAATGCAAGGATTAAAAATTCCTGGAATCTTCTTCAAGTTTTCAAATTGGAACTCCAATGATGAGCTCTTCACAAAATATTGCAAAACCGTCCTCAAATCCAAAATTTCTGAAAAAATGTCATTATCATTGAAATATTCACTGCTTGAGGCTATTTCATTCGCGATCAAAAGCTCCATATCTCTAAAATCAAACTTTTTTTGCTTATCCTTATAAAAAATTTCGGTTATTTTATCTCCATGTCCGTAAAAAGCTGCCAGAATCAAAAGTCCTTTTTTTTTTCTGATATCAAAGAAAAGTCATTGTTACAATAATTTAATGATTTTTATTTTTACTTTAAGATCAATTTGGTTTCCTTGTTGAAGGATTTTTCAGATATTGGATGGACATCGTTTAAAAACATGTTGAATCCACTGCGATGCTCAATCAATCGGATTTTATTATTTTTCAACATCTTAATTCTTCTTCTTGGATGCTTTTTTTTTACCCAATCTGCCAATTTTATCATGATCACGGAAGCCCCGAAGACAGAAGCATGACATACAATTCCATTTTTCGTTGGGAAGTTGGAAAAAATGAAAGGGATCGTCAACTTAAAAGAGTATCTGCTGTACCTTTGGTAAAAATATTGTAAAATTTTATTGTCATAAAAAATCTGAAAATTAACAAAGGTTTCAAATTTACTTGAGGGTAATTCCATTTTCTCCAAGACCAATATTATGAACGATTTCAATGTTTGAAGCTTTTGACAAATTATATTTTAATCCAACGAAGGTCAAAACTTGCAAATTAAATTGATCTCTTTGAACAAATTTCATTTTTGAATTGAAACCCTGTAGCAGAAGAAAATTTCAAAATGATTATGGTATAAAAAAATATAAGATTACAAAGCTTAATGAGACATTCTTGGTTATTTTTTTTATGAAACTCTGCACAAGTTCAATGGAATTGCTTGATAAATCAAGATCGGTTTTGGATTTCAGTTGATATTTCTTAAAATTGTAAACAAAAGCCGGATTTATTTTGAAATGATGACTAAATTTAAAATCAACCATTATTATTAAAATTATTAAAAAAACCAGCTGAATTTTCACTCAAAGGTTTGTTAAATGAAACAATTGGAGTGACACCTTCATTAGAAATGTTCATATTAATTTGAAATGTCCTTTATAATAACAAAAATTAATATGTCTTTATAAAAAAATAAAACCCATAATCTGTTGTTTTATTAATCAGAAGTCCAATAGTATTTTTCTGATTATTATAAGCAAAATTAACCTTTTTTTTTTTTTTAAAATAGATAAAAAATAGCTTAATAACTTTTAAATCAATCATTTTGATGAGCGGGAGAGTGAATTGCCTTTGAAATCCGAAGATAAATCCCATTTTTATTTCATTTCTATTTGCACAAGCCACAAAAAAACCTAATTCCGTTTGGGTTTTGAATACTTCAGGCAAGTTTATAGAAGAAGAAACGAGGATGTTCGTCAGGAAAATTTTATTTTTGGGGGGATATTTTCCATCCTGATTCTCGAAATAATAAGTGCAATCGAAACTGGTTGAGCAGACCAGATTTTTATAAAACCGAATGGCCATTTCTTGTTCATTGGCTTTGCGGAGCAAAAAAGAATATCTGTTTAAGATAGACTTTAGAAAAATTTATAATTCATGCATATTGTCAAATTATTACCTGTTGAATTTTCTTCAGTTTTTCTTTCCTTTCAACTAATTGGCCTGATTTTTCGTAATATTTGGGATTGGTTAAAGCTTCCTGATAAGAATCATAATGGAAATCATAAATTTCTTCTAAATCAACAAATTTATTGTGAGCCTTTTCAAGCATATGAATGCCTTTTATGAAGAATGGAGAGTTTTAGTATAAAAAATTTATGATTTTTCACCCTCATATCCCAGATTTTCAAATAAAAATCTGTTAAAAGGAGATGCTATGGCTTTATACGCTTCTTCTATTTTCTCGAAGTACTGCTTCGTATGAGCGTACATCTCAGAAGATTGTTTATCAGGGTGGAAAACTTTAGAGAGTGTGTAATATCTTTCTTTGATTTTCTTGGGGTCAGCATTCATTGGAAGATTCAAAAGATCATATGGGTTTTCTTTCTCGTTCATTTTTTTTTTTCAAAAAATTTGCTAAAGATTTTAATTAAAATAATATAAAAAATTGAGGTATATATTTTAAGCATAGAAAAATCATATTTTTTCCATCTTTGAAAAAATATTTTTTTATTAAAATTTTATTTTGCGAAAAAATAAAATTATTCTTGAAACCATTTTAGAATTAATATTGAGTCAATTAGTATTTTTGGAAATATCCTTTTTAAAAAAATATATATATTTATCTATTATATTTCTTTGATTTTCTTCATTTTGTTTTATTTCTTAATAAATTGGGTAGTTATCAGTTCAGTTATTAAAAAGAAAATTTAGTGAGTATGTCAGAAATTATCTCCTTTCTTTTGAAAACCTTTGTTTTCCTCAGATTTTTATCCAACGCCCAAGCCGTCTTTACCATCCTCAAAATTTCGAATGTTTTGTTTTGTCCCTTGATATTTTTCTTCATCCCCTTATATTTTTCACTTTCTATCCCGAACCCATGTTTAATGATTTTCAGTCCCTGCATCAAATAAATATAGCCCTCAACGAAATTTCCCTTTTCCCCACATATTTTGTTTAAAATACCCAGAATAGTCACCACCATGATATCATTCGGGATGATAAAATTATTATAAGCTCTCCAAGATGCTTTGAAATAAAAACAAGCAGCATTCAAATTCTTCTTTTCAAAATGTATATTACCTAATGAAAACAAAGTATAACCTAAACTATCCCATGGATAATCTTCGGTATAATGCTTCTCAAACCCTTTAAGTGCTTTTTCAAAATACACCATAGCTCGATCCAGAAATTTCATCGCTAAAAGCAAGGATCCCAACTGCATATAGGCATAGGCCACCTTCAAATGATCTGGACCCAAATACTTCAAACGCAACCTCACTGCTTTCTCCATATGTTCCAATGCTAACTCCTGGTTTTTTAAAGCCACAATGTTGCTTAAACTGAGCAAAATGTCGGAATTTTCCAATTGTTCAGGGCCATAAATTCGTTGGAACAAATCATAGATGGTTTCTAATTTCTCAAGGGCCTTCTTTTCATTGCCAAGAATGCGAAAAAATGATGATAGTAAATATTCACACCAGATTTTTTCCAAAGAGAAATGCTGGTAATGTTTCATAACATATTGATCCAAATAGGGCACCAACTCATAGAAGAACCTTCTGGCCACATGTTGTTTAAAGAAAACATGGATTTTCGCTCTGCAAAGTGTGGGCGAAACATCCATTTTAAATTCACCATATTTGCAATTTAATTCATGCAAAATGTTCCCTTGAAATAGACTGAATCTGTTTTTTACAAAGTCAAACACTTTATGAAAGTAATTGTCTTCTATTTCAGGTTCCTCATCATCCTCTTGCATGAATGGACACTCCTTGATGATTAAAGGATAATAGAAACTCAAGGTCCTCTCGTAAAGAATTTCTATCACTCGAATGTTACGATGCAATGCTAAAGGGATGTTTCTATAAGCCACGACTTTCAAAATCTCATGTGCGTTGTCTGAGAGTTCCATCTTGATCTTCTCCATTAAGTCTATTTCCAGATAAGAAGATAAAAGGTTTTCTGGTCTGTTTTCTTCCAAATAGATCGTTTTTAAGGCTATGAAGGAATTATAGGTTGTGAAGGACTGTATTGACCCATTGGAGGAGAAATTAGACTCTTCGGACAATAAATGAGAAAAAAGAGAGAAGACTTTTTTATTTGCAATGCCATAGTTTCTAGTTTGGAAAAGCGAATGGTGGAATTTGGTGAGGAGAAGTTGCTTGGTGCGTTCAGAAGGGAAGGAGATAGGGGAAGTTTGTTGCAACATGAGGAATAGGTCGAAAGTAGTTCGCGAGTTAAATTTTAATATTTTTATTGGAATGTTATAATATTTTTGCTTTTATAGAGAAAACTGCGTCATTTGGAGAACACAACATGAAATTGGAGTTAATAAAATTCTATATCGTATTAAGGAACATCGAATTAAAAAAATGAGGGGACATTTTTTTGTTTTTGCAATTTTTTAGTATTAATTGTTTGATTTAAATTTTTATTGTTTTTTAAATTAAGGAAAATAAAACAAAACACATAAATAATACGAATAATTAACTATTTGTTTTTGTAATTAGAAAAAAAAAAAAAAAAAAAAAAAAAAAAAATTTTTATATTTTTTTGTTAAAAAAAATTAAAAAAATAATTTTTAA
>Ga0302186_10001246_pt1 | contig 21595 bp, 18 predicted proteins | sample II_Bog_E1_2_FD_198782 | JGI IMG/M metagenome (GOLD analysis project Ga0302186, IMG submission 198782) | Peat permafrost microbial communities from Stordalen Mire near Abisko, Sweden - II_Bog_E1_1 | ecosystem: Environmental > Terrestrial > Soil > Wetlands > Peat | place: Sweden: Abisko...
TTTTCTGTTCACCGGTGGAATAATTCATGGTTTGTTCCATATTGAAGTAGACGAATCAACCTTCATTTTACTTTAACTACAAAACGTAAAATCACACTTTAATGTTTAAAGATTTGAGATGATACAAGGAATGTCCAATTTAGTCATTTACAATTTGCAATTTAATATCTAAAATATCTTGTTAGTATTGCTATCGTTTAATTAAAATAAATCTTAAACTTTTATTTGAATTATATGTTATATATTTTGTCAGTTTACAGAAATAGAGTATTTTTACAACAAACTATAGAAAAAGTTCTCATACATCTAATCAACTAATTATCATAATTATGTTATCCCGGAATATCCGCTCCCTTCGTGAGAGTTTAGGTTACACGCAAGCCCAGATTGGCAACTACCTTGGCATTACAGCATCGGCAGTCAATCAATACGAGAATGATGCAAGAGCTATTCCCGCTGAAACAATCAGTAAACTTGCTATCCTTTTCAATGTTGAGGAGCATGAGCTTTATCAGGAAAATCCCCAACAGCAACAGATTTTATCAGCATTTGCATTCCGTGCAAATGAATTAGTTGACGAAGATCTGAAGAGCATTATGGCATTCAAAAAAATTGTTCTGAATTATTTCCATTTATCAGAAGCATTATCGCATGAGTAAACGTACGTTCAATCTGGAATACCTGGCTCAAAAATTTCGATCAGATAACATTTTGAGTGAGAACGAACCGCTACGGATAAAGAGTATGTTGCAGAAAAACAATATTTTCACTGTATACCGTCCGTTAAGTTCGGGTTTTTCAGGCATGTCATTTAAAATTGATGTTGATGGGAATTGCAGAAGATTCATGCTGGTGAATAGTGAGCATTCTATAGGCAAACAGCATTTTACTATTTGTCATGAATTCTACCATTTGTTTTACCAGATAAATTTTACTTCTGCAATTAGTTGCGCGGGAAAATATGATAAAAATGGTAATCCTGAAGAATATAATGCAGACATGTTTGCCAGCTATTTATTACTTCCAAGAATGGGACTTTGGGAAATGATTCCGGAGAATGAAAAAAACAGGAACAAAATCACTCTATCCACCCTTTTTTCAATTGAACAGTATTATTCCTGTTCCCGCTCTGCATTATTGAACCGGCTCCAGGAACTGGATTTAATAGACGAAATATTCAAAATGAATTTGTCCATCGATATAAAAAGTAATGCCAGAAAACTGGGCTATAGTGTCAATTTATACGAAAAGGGCAATGAAAACGAAGTGATTGGCGATTATGGCAAACTCGCGTATACTGCATGGGGAAAGGGCATAGTTTCTCAAAGTTCATATTTGTCTCTTCTTGAAGATTTGGGTGTTGACATTTCCAAAATATCAGAAAAAGACAATGGAAATGAGTGACCAGTATAGAACAATATTGTTAGACTGTGATGTGATTTCTCACTTTACAGTGAACAACTGTTTGACTGATTTGCCTGTCATTTTAGCTCCTCATAAATGTGTTGTTTTGGATTTTGTTTACAACGAAGCAACAAAACAAACTCACCGAAAAGTAATTTTAGATCAACTCATTGGAAGTAGTGCGATCCGGTACATGAAATTTCCGGATACCGACTTAACAATAAAGGAAGAATTTGCGCTTATAAAAAGAAAGAATTATTTAATCGGAAATGGTGAAAGAGGATGTATGGCTGTGGCTAAATACAGCAAAGATATTATTGCAAGTAGTAATTACAGAGATATAGCACCTTATTGCATTGCTAATAACATTTTATTTTTAGGCACATTAGATATTCTTTCTGTTGCTGTCATTAAGGGACTTTATGACGAGTCAAAATGTGATTCTTTTATTCAGGAAGCAATTAAAATCAACAAAGCAAAATTTCCGTCTGGTATAACTCAAATGAAATTTTACATTCCAAAAGATTTGAGTTTTATAATGACAAATGAATAAGTTGAATAATTAACTGTCCTGCACTTATCCGAACAATAGTAATTATTTAAAAACGAAATATGTTTAATTTTGTCAAAACAAATAATAACAACATGAAGAAACAAATATCTATTTTAATTCTTATATGTCTAACTTTGTCAGTTTTAGTAAAAGCACAGGACAATAAAGCTAATGGGCGGAAAAAACTAGAATTAAACGATTATAAAGGTGCAATTGTTGATTTTACAATGGCAATTTTAAGTAATCCTACTGATGGGAAGTCATTTGAAGGAAGAGGATTTGCTGAAACAAAGCTTCAGAATTATAAGGATGCTATTGATGATTTTACAAAAGCAATTGAAATTAATCCTCAGAATGAAAGTTTATATCTTCAAAGAGCATCAGCTAAACATGATTTAAAAGATTACAAAGGTGCAATTAATGATTTTACAAAAGCAATTGAAATTAATCCTTATAATGGATTTGCATATTATGGTAGGGGACTTATTAAAAACATCCTTCAGGATTACAGAGGTGCAATTGAGGATTTTATAAAAGCAATTCAAATTAATCCAAGAGATGGACTTGCATATAGCGCAAGAGGTCAGGCTAAGGGTAATCTTAAAGATTACAAGGGTGCAATTGATGATTTTAGAGAAGCAATTGAGATTAATCCGACTAAAGGAAATTTATATTGTAATATGGGATTAGCAAAAATAGGCTTAGGTCAAAAAGAGGCTGGTTGTTTGGATCTAAGCCGGGCAGGTGAATTAGGCTATTCAGAAGCTTTTGAATATAGTAAGAAATACTGTAAATAGAATTCGTTATATAAGGCATTAATTGTTATTCTGCTTTTTAAGACTAAAATTATTCTCAAATTTATAGTGCTAAATATAACAGAAATTCGATTCAAATAGCAAAATGTTCCAGCTATGTATCAGTAGCAAAATAAAAAACCCTTATAATCATATGATTATAAGGGTTTTTGCACTCATAAAGAGTACCCGAAGCGGGACTTGAACCCGCACAGCCGTGAAGCCAAAGGATTTTAAGTCCTTCGTGTCTACCATTCCACCATCCGGGCCTGATATTGATCAAAAAGAGCGAAAAACGGGACTCGGACCCGCGACCCCGACCTTGGCAAGGTCGTGCTCTACCAACTGAGCTATTTTCGCATTTTATTTTTTAATGATAACTATCTTTTTTGCTTTATCCTTGCCAAGGTCGGAACGAGTCTGAACTTTGGGGCAAGGTCGTGCTCTACCAACTGAGCTATTTTCGCAAAAAAATCTCATTGCACCTGATTCATTGTTCATGAACCGAGGCTCGCTTTTCTCTCAAAGCGGCTGCAAAGATACGTTTTTTTTTTAATTTCCAAAATGTTTTAGGAGAAAAATATCGCGAACAAATCATTTCTTGCCGGATTATGCCTTCCTTCTCATTATTTCATTCGATATTTAATTCTACTTTGACAGATTAAAACAATAAAAACTACAAGACAGGATTAACAGGATTAACAGGATTCATATTATTCAATAAGATTCTAAACAACATAAATTCAGTAGCTTTTTGAAATCTATCATTCTTTCAGGTCACAATTATCATGTTAATCCTGTAGATTCTGTCAAAATATAAACAGTAAAACTTGACTGAATCTGCCTTCATGCTCTTTATTTCATTCGATATTTAATTCTACTTTGACAGGTCAAAACAATAAAAAGTATAAGACAAGATTAACAGGATTAACAGGTTTCATATTATTCAACAAGAAACTATACAACATAAATTCAGTAGATTGTTCGAATCTATCTTTCTTTTGGGTCAAAATTTACATGTTAATCCTGTAAATCCTGTCAAAAATATAAACAGTAGAAGTGGATTTAAAAGGCAAATATGGTTTCCTTGAAAATTTCACTTACCGTCGGATGAGGAAAAACGACTTCCTGCATTTCGGTTAAGGTCATCTCCTGTTCAATTGCCTGGCATGCACCATAAATAATTTCACTGCAAGGATTCCCCAGCATATGCACACCGATTACTTCACCGTATTTTTCGCCAATCAGCACTTTGCAAAGGCCTGTTCCACCCTCGTTTTCGGCTACAAAACGACCTGCATATGCCATTGGTAATTTAGCAACCTTAAAAGCAATGCCTTTATTAGTTGCCGATTCTTCCGTTTCACCGACACTGGCAACTTCAGGATTGGTGTATACAACCCCCGGAATCGCATTGTAACGCATATGGTCTTCCCTGCCTGAAAGATTGTTCACCACCACCTCCCCTTCGCGCATGGCGGTATGTGCTAACAATGAGAATCCGGTCACATCACCGGCGGCAAACACATTGGGGATGTTGGTTCTCATTTTTTCATCCACTTTAATGCCACCGCGGTCCAGCTCCACATTCAGGTTTTCCAACCCGAAGCCTTTGGTTACAGCCCTGCGACCGACACTTACCAGTATCTTTTCTCCTTCGACCGACACTGTCGATCCGTCTTTTTCGAAGAACACGGCGTTCCCTTCCACTTTTACCACTTTGGCCAGCAAATGGAATTCAATTCCTTTTTTGGTATAAATATCACGAAGCATGGCTGAGATTTCGGAATCAAGTCCTCCCAGTATTTCAGGCAGCATTTCAATAACCGTTACTTTTGAACCCAGGCTGGTATACAAACTAGCGAATTCCATACCAATAACCCCTCCCCCAATGATCACCAGCGAAGCAGGAAGTTCTTTTAAATCGAGTATTTCACGATTTGTGAGGATGATATCACTTACACTCTCCAACCCTGGAATAGGAGGAACAAACGCTTCGGAGCCTGTGCAAATGAGTAAATTCGTTGCAGTATATTTTTCTCCGTTACAAAGTACTTCAATGCCTGTTGAAGCCTGCTGTTGTATGACAGCTTCGCCAGTGATAACGGTAACATGGTTCAACTTCATTTTAGATGACACACCTGCCACCAGTTTGCGGACCACTTTATTCTTGCGGGCAACAATTTTACCGTAATCAAAACGGATATTGTCACCGTAGATACCGTATTTATCGCCATGGATTGCGTTTTCATAGATTTTTGCACTATAAAGCATAGTTTTAGACGGGATACAGCCTTCGTTCAAACAAACGCCTCCCAGGGCCTTCTTTTCGAACATGATGACTGAAAGTCCATTATGACCTGCCCGTTCAGCAGCTACATATCCGGCCGGACCACCTCCGATAATCATTAAATCGTACATACTCATTTATTTATAGGTCTAATTAATTGTATATTTATTCTGTTAAACTTGTTCTTAAAAAGGATGGTAAAGTTACATAAAAACGCAGATTGGAATGAATATGTTCAAAAATTCTTTTATCTGTCAGAAAATCAACTTAATTATTCCATGTGGAATGAGAAATGCCGGGCGTGAATGGCTGATTGTTTTCTTCGATACATTAAACAAAAACAGCATCCTTATACGTAAAGAATGCTGCTGGTAAAGGAATAATTTATCCTTTTGTTCTACATAAAATACCGGAATCTGATTATCTCATTCGGAACAACTGGTTTTCATATAAAGAAAAAAATCGAACCACAAAAGGCACAAAAGGAAAATAAGAAGAAAGAAATACAAAATCAAGGCACCAAAGTTTATATAAAGTTTTATTGAAGACAACAATCAAAAAGAACACAAAAGAATATTTTAGAACAATAAGCACCTTCGTTAAGAATTTGTCCTTTTGTTTTCTTTTGTTTCTTTTGTGGTTAGATGCATTTATTTTGATATTTCCACAACAAAACCGGTATAACCTCAAATTCTATTCGATTTCGTTGAGGACTTCTTTTTCAAATAACGGTCCGGATGGTTTTGAACCGAGGAACGAATAATAGCAGATATAAACATAGCTGATAACAGGAATGATCATCGCATAAGCCATACTATGGGTAGAATCGGATATTAATCCCATAATCGGAGTCCAGACTGCACCGCCGATAATAGCCATAATAATCATCGATCCGCCGATTTTGGTATTTGGGCCAAGTCCTTTGACTCCCAACGCAAAAATGGTAGGGAACATAAGCGACATAAAGAAACTCGACAACACCAATGCCCACACGCCGAAGAGACCCGGCCTAAAGATGGCAACAGCAACCATAAATATATTGAGGATACTGAAAAGTCCCATCAGTTTGTTCGGTTTAAACTTACGCATCAGAGCCGTCGAAACAAACCTGCCTATCCCAAATGCAAGCAATGCATAGACTAAATATACGCCTGCTTCTTTTTCGGGTTTCTGAATATAATCCTTTACATATTGAATTAAAAAGCTCCAGGTACCTACCTGTGCTCCTACATAGAAAAACTGGGCCAGAATCCCTTTTAAAAAATGCGGGTATTTTAACAGCATGGAAATATGTCCATGATTTCCATCCGATTTATCTTTTACTTTCACAATATTATCAGTCTCAGCTGGAAACTTTATCTTCCAGATTAAAAAAGCCCAGAATAAGATAATACATCCTATTATCATATAGGGTGGAATAACGCGCAGAATTTCAGAATGCAGGTAACCTTTATAAGTACCCGCTGCTTTCATAGTATTTACAACCGATCCGGAATGTTGAATCCCTGAGAAAATAAACTGGCTTCCAACAAAAGCCCCTGTCATGGCACCCAGCGGATTGAAAGACTGGGCAAAATTAAGCCGTTGTGCCGATGTATCAGGATCACCTAATACAGAAATAAATGAGTTGGCACCGGTTTCCAGAAAAGCCAGTCCGCAAGCGATAACATAAAGGGCAACCAGAAACAAACCAAATTTACCTACAACAGCAGCCGGCCAGAAAAGGAATGCACCGGAAGCAAATAATAATAACCCAATGATGATTCCGGTCTTGTAGTTATATTTATCCATAACAAGGGCAGCAGGCAACGCCATACAAAAATAGCCAAGATAGAATGCCGACTGGACCAGTCCGGCCTGAAAACGATTCAATTCAAATGATTTCATGAATTGCGGAATGAGTATATCATTCAGGTTATTCGGAATAGCCCACAGGTAAAAGAGGGCGGTAACTAAGATAAACGGGAGTAAATTTGCCTTACTGACAATTTTATGTGTAGCCATATTGTGATTTGTAATTGATTATTAGATGTATAAATATGAGAATTCTGGTTTGATTCAGAGTTAAATTAAATTTTCAACCGGTTGATAATTCACCCAGGCATGCGATATAGGATTTAGCTGTTTTAAGCTATTCGATTATTGTAATAACTTATCAGATATTGAATGATGAATGCGTATAAAAACAATTTAAAAAATGTGTTCAGAACGATTGTACCCTGATCATTCCGAACACAATTCCTTTTATTTTTTGAATTTAACAGCAAAAGCAATCACTTTAAAGTCCGGCATAACTGCTGGTTTATTGATAGTCAATTCATTTTCACCCTGCTTCCATTGGACTTTTTCAGTACTACCGAGCAACGAAACGGAGGCAATTTTCTTATTCGAATATTTAGACAATTTACCAAGTGCTTTTATCTGAATATCTTCTGTCGGAGTACTCATGCAAAACGCATACAGGACTCCGTCTTTTGTAGTAAAACGAATATCGGCCGGCTGGTATGAGCGAATGTCTTTCAGACCGCCAAACTGTCCCTTCTCCTGATTTTTGGTTGTAGAAGGACCTTCACCGTATATTTTCCATGGACGGGTGCTGTAAATTGCGTCACCATTCACTTTAGTCCATTTGCCGATTCCATCAAGGATGCTTAACACATCAGGTTCCAGATCACCTTCCGGAGTTTGAACCACATTGATAAGGAGATTTCCGTTTTTACTGACAATATCCACCAGCATTTGAATTACTTCTTCGGCTGTTTTATATTTCTGACCGGTACGATAGAACCAATCTCCAATAGAAGTATCTGTTTGCCATGGATATTCACTGATGGAATCCAATACTCCCCGTTCAACATCCTGAACGAATCTGCCTTTTGAAGGTTCTTTGCAGGTATACACAGCTTCAAGTTTGCCCTTGTTTTTAGCCATATCTTCATTGTAAAAATGCGCTATAAGGCTTCTTCCCACTTCATTTCCAAATGGCAGTGAACAGTCGGAATAAAGCAAATCGGGTTTGTACATATCCACCAGTTCTTTGATTTCAGCAAACCACTCTTTTTGCCAAACCGGATTTTTAGTCATCCAGCCGGTATCATCGGCAGCTGCTTTTCCATGATACAAATCTTCATACTTTGGATCATTCCCATCATAAGGCACACCTGCTTTATCCCCTGTTTTATCCGAACTATGAGCGGTTTGGAACCAGGTAAAGCTTGCAGCCAGATGTTCGGATACACCAAATCGGAGTCCTTCATTTTTAGCAGCTTTCTGCCACAAACCTACCACATCTTTTTTAGGTCCCATATTGACCGAGTTCCATTTATGGATCTTTGAATTCCACAAAAAGAAATCATCATGATGGGTCCCCATACTTACGAAGTATTTAGCACCCACTTTCTTGTAAAGTTTCATTAATTCTTCCGGGTTCCATCTCTCTGCTTTCCACAAAGGGATGATATCTTTGTATCCTGATACGGAAGGGTGTCCATAGGTCTTTAAATGGGAATTGTAATCATCATTTTCCCAACCGTTACCTTTTTGGACATACATATTCCGTGCATACCAGTCCCCCTGGCGCGGGACAGCCTGCGGGCCCCAATGTGCCCATATACCAAATTTCGCATCACGAAACCAGGCAGGGTATTTGTATTGTTGAAGAGATTCATCCGTTGGCTTAAATTTGCCTTCATTATTTTCCTGTGCTGAAAGGGAAACAATATTTGATGTGATAAGGAATACTGCAAGAAAGATATAGACTGTGTTTTTCATCGTGTTTTATATCAGTTAGCTATTTTACCGTTTAAGTCCCATAAATCTTCCCAGCCCTTAGCATCTTTCCACAAAAACACCTGACCTTTAATCAGCCGGCATTGTTTATCTATTTTCGATAATGTAATCATTTCTTCTTCAGTAAGCGGACCTTCGGTAACGCCTTTCAGATTGCTGTAAAGCTTATCTTCTTTGACAGAAAAAGGAATTGTAATCTGCCCGCGTTGAACTGCCCATTTAAGACAGACAACTGCCGGATGAACATTTAAACGGGCAGCTATTTTGACAATTTCAGGATCTTCAATGTCAATGGTATCTTCAGGGGTTTTATCTCTTTCCGGGCGTTTTGGCGAACCGATCGGGCTAAATCCTATTACCTGCACCCCATTCCGGATCATAAAACTGAATAGCTCAGGTTGTTGGAAATTAGGATGAATTTCCATTTCATTTACCACCGGTTTAATTTTACAATCACGTAAAAGCAGTTCCATTTTAGCGATGGTCATATTCGAAGTCCCGATATTTTTCACCAATCCGCTTTCTACTAAACTTTCCATTTGAGCCCAGGTTTTCATGTAGTTTTCATGAATATAGGGTACAGAATTCGGCTGACGGGCAGTCACATCACATTTTGGTGCATGGAAGTTAGGGAATGGCCAGTGTACAAGGTATAAGTCAAGATATTCAAGTTGTAAATCAGACAAAGTTTGTTTGCATGATTCCACCACCTGTTGATGCTTGTCGTTCCATACTTTGGAAGTAATCCATAGTTCATCACGGGTAACTATTCCTTCGGCAAAAACTTCCTGTAAAGCTACACCGATTTCTTTTTCATTGCCATAAACCGAAGCACAGTCGATATGGCGGTAACCCATTTTAATTGCCGTTTTCACTGCATTTGCAATGGTTTGAGCGTCATAATTATCCGAACCGAAGGTTCCTAACCCAATAACAGGGATTTTGGCTCCGGTGGACAGCGTTTTAAATGGTACTTTTTTGGGATCTATTGTTTGCATATTATTTTTAAAAGCCCCCTAAATCCCCCAAAAGGGGACTTAAGGATTGATTTAATTATTAATTATGAATTGTAAATTATTAATTATTACTTGATTTCCTCGTCAAAAACGACTGCCACTTTGCCGCACTTTCCTTCAGCCATTAATGCATAGGCTTCGGCAGCTTTATCAAGAGTAAAACGATGTGTTACCAACACTTCAGGATGGATTCCCCAACGGACAAGACGTTCAACCAGCTCTTCCATTTTCCAGATCGATGTTACCCACGATCCGTATATTGTTTTCTGGTCGTGAATAATATCAGGGCTTGGATTAAATTCTACGGTTCCACCTTCACCAATCATAACCATTTTTCCCCATTGACGGGTTGCACGGATGCAAAGCTGACGACCGGAAGTATGACCTGAACAATCAACTGTTTTTTCGTAACCTCTGCCTTTGGTGGCAGCCATTACTTTATCCATTGTATCCGGTCCGGAAACAAACACTTCGTCGGCCAGGCCAAGATCTTTGGCAATCTGGCAACGTTCGGGCACGGTATCTACTCCAACCAGTTTTTGTGCACCCAAAGCTTTTGAAAGCATGAGAGCTGCCAGTCCGACAGGACCTAAACCGGTAACAAGAACCGCGTCATTTCCATTGATTCCTATTTTTTCCAGGCCTTCGTACACTGTTCCAAATCCACAGGCTACCTGGGCTCCATCAGTATAAGTCAATTCATCCGGAAGCAGGACAAGGTCTTTTTCTTCGGCAATCATGTATTCGCTCATACCTCCGTTCCGTTGCCAGCCATAGGCTGCACGTGAAGGGCTTTTACAGGAAATCATATAACCGCGACGGCAATCGTTACAGCATCCGCAACCTGAAATGTGATATACTATTACGCGGTCACCTTCTTTAAACCGTCTCATTCCGGGTCCGCATGCTATAATCTGGCCTGCAGGTTCATGGCCTGCGATTTTATCCTGATAACCTTCAGGTCCTTTTCCCAAATGTTCGCGGTAAATAGCCCGAATATCACTTCCACAAATGGTGGAAGATTTTACTTTAAGAAGTACTTCTCCATGTCCTGGTGTAGGAAATTCTACGTCTTTGAAAACTACTGTGCTATTTCCAGGTAAAAATGCACCTTTTGATGTTAATGTCATTGATATTGGTTGATTAGTTGATTGGTTGATTAGTTGACTGGTTGATTAGTTAATTGGTTAATTGGTTAATTGGGTGATTGGGTGATTGGGTGATTAGTTAATTAGTTTATTGGTTAACTGGTTGGTTGACCGGTTAATTGGTTAATTGAGTGATTGGTTGACTAAATTAGTTTAGTTTCTTATCAACTTATTCAACTCAATCAACTTACTTTACTTATATTACTTATTCAACATTATAGGGCTATAATGTAAATAAACTTGATAACAGGTAACCCATTTAACTAATTAACCAATCAACTAATTAACCAATCAGCATGGAGTAACCCCTTTTTTAAGAAGGATATTACCATATTTAGCCGTTTCGCCGGTCATTACAACGGCAAAAACAGATTTGGTTCTTTCATAGAATGCAAAACGATCGATTCGTTCGATGGAAGGAGCATTTGGGTTGGAGATATGAATACTTTTCAGGTACGATTCTTCCACGTTGGGATCGAGTTCGTCGCCTTTTACCGCTGCCATCATGATTAACGGATGAGGAGTATAGGCATCAAGTTCAAACAATGGCAATATTGCAGCCAATAATTCAGGGATGCGGAGTCCATCAGCCCGTAATACCCTTCCATTAAACGATTCTCCCGGAAAATGGGCATCCGCCAGAATGATTTCGTCACCATGACCCATACGTGCCAAAACTGCCAGCAGTTCCGGACTAACTAAAGGTGAAATTCCTTTTAACATAAGATTAAAATATTATAGCACACGTGTGCAGGATTAAATAAAATATCGTTAGCATGACTCTCTGTAAACTATTTGAGCATTTATTGTTTCAGTATAATTTTCTCCAATTGTGATTTCTTTGTTAATCAATTTTTCCATCAGATTGAATGAAATTTCTGCAATACTTGTTTCAGATTGATTAATTGAGGTTAATTGAGGCTGCATGATCAATGAATTCAATTGATTTCCAAATCCGATAATGGCTAAATCCTGTGGAATTCTGATATTCATTTTCCTGCAATGAATAACAATTCCCATTGTCAGAAGAATAGATGATGAAATTATAGCATCAGGTTTCTCTACATCCATCAATAAATCAGTCAGACACTTTTCTCCCAGTTCAACTGTAAATTCATCATTATATGAAATTTTTCGGCTATATGTCATACCATGTTTTAAAAGTGCATCGACATACCCTTTTTGCCGGTCGTTAAAGACATTAATGTGAGTAGGGCCGGTAACATGTGCAATTCGTTCATATCCCTTATTAATTAAGTATTCTGTTGCTTCGAAAGTGATCTGATAATTATTAACCAATACTTTTGGAGTGATGATATCATCACACACCCTGTCAAAGAAGACAAGCGGGATTCCAAATGAATCTAACAGTTTAAAGTGCTTACTGTCAGTTGTATCTTTTGAAACTGAGGCAATAACTCCGGCATAATTTTGTTTGATAATGGTATTTACAATTCCAACCTCGTGCTCATAATCTTCGTTTGACTGAAAAACAGAAAGGATATACCCTTTTTTATAGGCAATATTGGTTAGATGACTTACAATATCCGAAAAGAAATTATGATTTATATTGGGGACAATTAAAGCAATTGTATTTTTACTACTGCCTCGTAATTGAACGGCATTCATATTTGTTTGATATTCGTGCTCTTTTGCATATTCAAGTACCAAATCATGAGTTTTTTCATTTACTCTTGGGTCATTTCTTAACGCACGCGATACAGTTGAATGATGCACATTCAATTCTCTGGCAATGTCTTTTATGGTTATTCTTTTATTCATTCAATAATACAAACGTGTGCAAAGATAAATAGATTTTTAAATTTATCTTGTAATCTTTGACTATTTAATTTATTTTAAAGGAATTATATGGTAATTCAGATTTGCTTTTTTACTGATTAACTTCTGATATGTAAAAGTCTTGGGCGTATTCCGGATTTTTGGGTTGCAAGGGATTGATCAATATGTGGCAATACTGCATTAAAAGTCCCCTTCAGATCCATCCCGTCGGAAGTTATAAAATTACAGGCAATGGTATATTTATTTCCAGAAATGCCGACTGTAAATGATCCGCCTGTAATAATTTTTAATGTGGAATTTGCAGCATTTAATTCGTAATATGAAATATAAGCACCAATCGGATAGACTGTATTATCAACGGTATCGTTTTTACCGGGAGCAACAGTAAATGGTAAACCGGAGTCATTAACAGTATAAGTCCCTGATTGCAGGAGAGTATCGGTTGCAGCCTGAAAAACATCCTCCAGAAACAGATACTGACCAATTCCGGTCAGATTTCCGACTTCGTTTATTTTTAATGAATCGGTAAACAGTGATACTGACAATACATTGTTTTTATTCCCGTTTTCAGGGTAATAATAATCACCAAAAAATTCTGCATACCCCCAGGAATACTGTGGATTCTTTTCATAGACCAATTGCTGGTTTAATTGACCTCCACCGCATGATGCTAAAAAAGTAACAAGGAGGACTATCAGGAAGTTAAATATTTTCATCTACAAACCTTGATTAAACAGGATGAATGGAATTAATTTTTCAATAACGGATTATTATAATTTATGTTGTAAAAACATTTACAATTGATAAGAAATTTAGTCTGATAAATTTTCCTGTTTACGAATATATCGAACAGGATAATAAGCAGCCAGGAATCCCATAAAGATTACGGTTACAAATACCAGGATTAAATCCGTTGGTTTGGTGAGAACAGGGTATGCATCCACTACATAGCCCGTACCGAGTTTAAGTATTCCAAAATGTTGCTGCAACAGACACATCAAAGCCCCAAGTCCAATACCGGATATGGCACCTACAACTGATATCAGCCATCCTTCGAACAGGAAAATACGTTTAATCAATTGATTGTTTGCTCCCAGACTACGTAGAGTCTCGATATCCCCTTTTTTATCAATAATCAACATGGACAGTGATCCAATGATGTTAAAACTTGCAATGAGGAGTATAAAACAAAGAATAAGGTAGGTAAACCATTTCTCAATTTTCATGATTTTAAAGAAACTCTCCTGTTGCTCATAACGGTTCTTTACCTGATAACGTTCACCCAACAATGCCTTAATTTGTTTCTGAACTTTCTCCTGATCAACTCCTTTGGCTAATTTCAGTTCTATCGATGTGACTTTTGTTTTCTCATAATCAAACAGATCACGGGCAAGTTTTATTGAAACGATCACATAATGATCATCGTATTGTAACTGTTTTACCGAGAATATCCCGGATACAAATGTTCCCATCTGGTTAAAACTACTTTCAGGACGGAGCAGATTGATTTTCGAAGTACGTTTAGGCGCATAAATATACAAAGGATCGATAAAATGTGCTCCCAGTCCAAGAATACTGGCTACACCAACCCCCGGAACCGCCCGTTCAAAAGCTCCATCATTCAGAATAAACTTTCCATCATACATGATACTGTCAATGCGGGTCATTTTTTCAAAATCATCACTCACCCCTTTGATAGTAGCCGGCATTTGCTTGTTTTTGAAACGCAATAACGCATTCTCTTCCACTACTTCGGTGAAATAAGCGACTGACTTCAATTTTCTAACGTTAGTTAGTTCCTGTGAATTATCATCAAATGTTTTACCATGTGTCAATGTTATTTTCAAATCCGGATCGAACGATGAAAACATATCCGAAATGAGTAATTCGAATCCATTGAATACAGAGAGTACACACACCAGTGCCATTGCTCCGACTCCAACGCCGGCCGCTGAAATGCCTGAAATAATATTGATGGCATTATGCGACTTCTTTGAGAAAAGGTAACGTCTGGCAATGCGAAAAGAAAATGAGATACCACGAAAGGACGATGATGTATTGTTATTCTGGTTATTCATTGTTTCAATTCCTATTCAATTTCTTCGGTTAAAGGTCCGGGAGGATCACTTCTCAGTAAATTATCTATATTTTCGAGGTAATCGAGTGAATCGTCAATATGAAAGAACAATTCAGGGACTATGCGTAACTGGTAACGTACTCTTTTGCCTAAATCGTACCGGATTGATTTAGTATCGGCATTTACTTTTTCCAAAACTTCTGCTGCTTTATTACCCGGGAAAATACTTAAATGAGTGCGTGCAATTCCCAAATCGGGACTTATGCGCACCGAAGTGACTGTAATTAAAGTACCGTGAATTTCACGGGCGTACAACAAAAAGATTTCCCCCAGTTCTTTCTGCAACATCCGCGATATTTTTTGTTGTCTTGTTGTTTCCATTATAATTTTTTAGTTAATTGTTTTTGTTTTATTTCTTATTATTTCAGTTCTTTCAACAATAGATATTCTATCTGACTACTTCCGCAGGTTTTTCTGAAACCAAAGTTTAAAAACAGGATCATTAAAGCTCACTATTTTCCCTGAAATGTCAATTAATTCCTTTTTCTCGAGTGCATCTTTTAATCGTTTTACATTGGCAGATGTTCCTAAGTGATATTTTTGAAGAATCTCATTTTTAGTGAATTCTGAATTTACATTTTCAGCTATTGCCCTTAAAAAATTAATCTGATATCCTGACAGTTCCTCAATATAACGGTAATAAAGCATCACGTTTTGATTGAATAATTCTGTAATGGCTGCCTCTATATCTTCATTTTTTGTAATCACACCGGTTTTTACCCATACGTTCCAGGCAAGTTGTTGTACATACGACGAATGGTTATCAACAGTATCACATATAGTTTTTGCCTGATCAGGGTTTATTTTTTTGCCTGTTGTTTCAAATCTCTCACAAATAAACCGAATCCAGTCATCCCTGTTTATTTTTTGCAAATAAAAAACATCCCCGAATTTATAAAACGGCATACTTTGTTTTGAGAAAAGCTCTGCCATTAAATGTTTCTTGCTACCATACAAACAATAGGATACATCCTGTTGTAATTGCCATACCGAACGCAATTTCTTCTGAAAATGGATATGATCGGTAAATTCGCATATCTGTTGAAACTCATCAATGCAAACTACCACCCGAAACCCTTTTTCTTTTGCTATTTTCTGAGGTAAATCAAGTACATCGTCATTTAACTTTACGTTTGAAAAATCAAGCGAAACAGAAAAATCAACCTGTGGATCTACTCCAAAACTGATTTTTGGTATCAGTGCTGATAGATATCGCTTTGCATTTTCAACCCATTCCTCCCATTTTCCGGCAGTTTGTTTAATCACCTCAGTGGCAAAAAGCAAATAAAAATCTTCAGCATTCCTGCATGAAAAAATGTCTATATTGACTACTTTCAGGTTCCTGTTCCCGGCAATCGCACTTACCTTCTGAACCAGTGACGTTTTTCCCCATCGACGCGGAGATATTATTATAGAACTGATACCATGATTAAAATTTGCCAGTAACCGTTCGGTATCTTTTATCCGGTCAGTGAATTGTACTCCCGATGTGGCTGATCCAAAAACGAATGGATTATTCATAATATTCAATTTTTGATGCCAAAGATAATTCATTTTTTGTTACATACAACATTGTATGTAACAATGTTGTATGTAACAAATATGTGTGTAGTCTATCTATTTGTTATTATGTGTATTACAACCGAAAGAATGTACAATTTATTCATTTACAATTTATAATTTAAAGAGCAAAGAACCAAGAGCAAAGAACGCGGAACGCGGAACTTTTCAAATGGAATATGCGACATTCCGGTTTGCCGGAACTTCAAACTTTTCAAACCTCAAACTCTTCAAACGTGGAACGCCTAGATCTTCCACTCAAATCCGTCCTTTGTATCTTTTATTTCAAAACCAAGTGCGGTAAGTTCATTCCTTATTTTGTCGCTGGTTGCCCAATCTTTATTTTGCTTGGCTTCCAGACGCATATTCAGCAATAAATCGATGGCCTTTTTATAGGCTTCAATCCCATCATTGCTTTCGTTTTCGGAAACTAATCCAAGAATTTCATCAACAAACAGATTGAAAACAGATTTCAGTTCAGTTAAATCAACCTCTGATACTGTTTCTTTCCCATCATACACCAGATTAATTGATTTAAGGGCATCAAACAAATGGGAGATGACTATAGGTGTATTCAGGTCATCGAGCATAGCTTCCTCGCATTTAGCACGAAGTCCACTTGTATCAACCGATGAGGCAGGTGAGGCTGTCAGTTTTTGTAACCGTGCATATCCTTCCATCAAACGACTCAATCCCTTTTCGGAGGCTTGTAACGCTTCATTGCTAAAATCTACCGTACTGCGGTAGTGTGCCTGCAGGATAAAAAAGCGTACAGTCATCGGACTGAATGCCTGCGTCAGGAGTGCATGGCTTCCAGTAAAGAATTCTTCGAGGTTAATAAAGTTGCCCAGTGATTTACCCATCTTCTGGCCATTGATGGTAATCATATTGTTGTGCATCCAATACTTCACAGTCTCTTTCCCCAATGCGGCAGTTGATTGTGCTATTTCGCATTCATGGTGTGGGAACATTAAATCCATACCACCTCCGTGTATATCAAATTGTTCGCCCAGGTATTTTGTTCCCATGGCCGAGCATTCCATATGCCAGCCCGGAAAACCAACACTCCAGGGCGATTTCCAACGCATGATATGTTCGGGCGATGCTTTCTTCCAAAGGGCAAAATCCACACTCCGGCGTTTTTCGCTTTGTCCGTCCAACTCACGGGTCGATTCAAGCATGTCCTCAATATTACGGCCCGAGAGTTTCCCGTAATGGTATTTTTCATTGTATTTTTCAACATCGAAATAGACAGATCCTTCACTTATGTAGGCATAACCGGCATCCAGTATTTTTTGTGTAAAATCAATTTGTTCCATAATATGACCCGAGGCATGGGGTTCGATGCTTGGTGGTAACACATTCAGTGCTTCCATAGCTTTGTGGTAGCGGTTGGTATAAAACTGTACCACTTCCATGGGTTCCAGTTCTTCAAGTCGTGCTTTCTTAGCAATTTTATCTTCCCCACTGTCAGCATCATTCTCCAGATGGCCAACATCAGTTATATTCCTGACATACCGTACTTTGTACCCTAAATGCATCAGGTATCGGAATACAATATCGAACGTTATAGCCGGGCGTGCATGACCCAGATGGGCATCACCATATACTGTCGGACCGCAAACATACATTCCCACATTCGGGGAGTGAATAGGTACGAATAATTCTTTTTTACGACTTAACGTATTGTAAATGTATAATTTATTTTCCATAATCAAAAATGTAATCTGATGTACTGCCATGAATATTTAGAAGTAAGAGGTAAGAGGTAAGAGGTAAGAACGAAGATTCAAGATTTTAGAGTAAATCAGAATATTAACTCCTTACCTCTTACTTCTCATTTCTCATTTCTCATTTCTCATTTCTCATTCCTCATTTCTTATGCTTAAACTTGTTCCTCTTATTCCTTACCTCTTACTTCTTACTCCTTACTTCTTACCTCTTGCCTCTCATTCCTCATTCCTTTTTCAAACAATTCCACGTTGTTTTTTCAGATTTTCATATGCTTCATTGATATAACGGAATTTTTCAGTAGCTGATTTTTTTACGTCTTCCCCCAAATCGTTCACTTTATCAGGGTGGTATTTCTTAGCCATATTTCTGTAGGCTTTTTTTATTTCTTCGTTTGTTGCTGAAGGTTCAATTTCAAGTGATTTATAGGCCCAGTCCTGATCGATATGCTTCATGTAAGGTGCTTTAACCGATTCAAAATCAAGTCTGTCGATTCTGAATATGCTGGCTATCCGTTGAATGGTGGCCATTTCCGCAGCAACTACTTCACCATCGGCATAAGCAATATTAAAGAGCAAATGGAGTAATTCCAGTTTAGAAGAATAATTCAGGTTCTGGCTTATCTGCTGGGCAACTTCTGTTTCATTTATATTTTGATCCAACAGGTTTTTTAGAATTTGTAAAGCATCCAGCGCTCCCTGTTCTCCGAAATTGGCAACTAAAAATCTTTTTACCACTACAAGTTCCGATTTATCAACATGTCCATCCGCTTTCATGATACACGCCATAAGCACCAACAGGCTCATTTTGAAATCGCCTTCTGTTGTCCGGCTTGAACTTAAAGTTGTTGATATATTTGAAATACCTGAGCCATCAAACATGGATCCCAGCGTAAAACCGATTAATGCGCCAATAGGACCGCCAAATGCCCATCCCAGGCCTCCACCTATCCATTTACCTAAACTACCCATAAAGACTTTATTTGAAATGATTTTAGGGGTACAAAGATACAAAAAATCAATTTGAAAATGTAACAATTTAAAAATTTGGAAATGAAAGGGTCTCATATAATTTAATATAAGACTATTTTTAATCTAATTAACACAATTGTGAGCCAGCTTGCATATGATGGATCAACAAATCTCTTAACCTGATTTGCATTTTCAGAATCTATATTTTCCACTATCTTTGCACTTGCATTGGTTCGCGATTTCGTAATACACGGAAAGTGATTAAAAGGGAATGCCGTGAAAACCGGCAACAGTCCCGCTGCTGTAAACTTTCAGATATTTTGAACAATACTTTAGCCACTGTTTGTCTTTTGACCGACGGGAAGGCGTTCAAAAACAAAGTGAGTCAGAAGACCTGCCATGACAATTCAGTTTTTAAAGCTTTCGAGGATAGAGCTAGAAACCAATAATGCACATTCATGCTTTGTTGATTTTTCTTTTCTTGCAAGCTATTTGGAGATTTTTTATACAAATAGATTGTATGCCGGCCTTTTCATTTCAACATTTGCATTCTCTCAGGGCATTCCCGTTTTTATGGTTGTTTATTCTGCCATCACTTCTTGTTGCCAGGGATTTAGCTCCTAATGACTCAACAAAAACCCATAATATTCAAGGAGTAACAGTTACTGAAAAATATCCTGATTCAGAAGTCCGCTCTTCCGCTCCCTTACAAATTTTGTCTGCAAAAAGCATTGAAGGTCTGAATGCATTACAGGTTTCTGATGCTGTAAAATACTTTTCGGGTGTCACTGTTAAAGATTATGGCGGAATAGGAGGGTTGAAAACTATTTCGGTTCGCAGTCTGGGTGGAAATCACACAGCCGTTAGTTACGATGGAATTACTTTGACCGATTGTCAGACAGGACAAATAGATCTTGGCAGGTTTTCACTTGACAATGTGGATATGATTTCACTCAACAGCGGGCAAAGTGACAATATTTTTCAGCCGGCCAGACTCTTTGCATCCGCCTCAGTACTGAATATACGCACACTGACTCCTGAATTTAAGGAGAATGTAAAAATGAATGGGAAAGTATCTTTGAAAGTTGGTTCATTTGGATTGATCAATCCTTCCATATATCTTGAGGGTAAAATGAGCAAGAAATTATCTGTGTCTTTTAGTAGCGAATGGTTATCCGCCGATGGAAAATATCCTTATGTTTTGAGTTACGGACCATCATCCTCCAATTTAACCACAAATGAAATCCGTCAAAATACCGATGTGCAAAATTTAAGACTGGAAGCAGCCGTTTATGCTCATTTCTCCGAAAAAGAAGACTTAACTATCAAGACTTATTATTACCAGTCTGAACGCGGATTACCGGGTCCGACAATATTATACAATGCCGAAAGTTCATCAAAACAACGGATATGGGATAATACATTTTTCACACAGGCACATTACGAAAAAGAGTTTTCAAGCTATTGGGTTTTTCAGTCTAACGCTAAATTTAATAGCGGATATATGCATTATTTAGACCCGACCTATTTAAATTCCGAAGGTAAAATGGAGAGCAGGTATCTGCAAAGTGAATATTACGGATCGTCATCTATCCTTTTTCGGGCAATGGAAAATTTATCTTTTTCGGCATCTACCGATGGAGCAGTTACAACGCTCTCTTCTGATGCAACTTCCTTTGCTTTCCCAACGCGATATTCCTGGCTTACGGCGGTTGCAACAAAGTATGTGACTGATCATTTCCTTGCAACAGCAAGTGTATTGTCAACGGTGGTTGATGAAACTGTAAAAAACGGGATTGCAGCCACCGATACCCATCAATTCTCTCCCTATATAAGTTTTTCGGTCAAACCTTTTAAGAAACAGGATTTCAGGATGAGGATTTTTTACAAGAATATTTTCCGCCTGCCTTCGTTCAATGACTTGTATTATTCGGAAGTTGGTAACAGGGATTTAAAACCCGAAAAAACAAATCAGTACGATCTTGGATTTACATACACTCATTCAATAAGCAGTTGGTTTCCTTTCCTTTCATTGACTCTGGATGGTTATCACAATGATGTCACCGACAAAATCGTCGCCTATCCAAATAAAGATACCTTTTCATGGACCATCATGAATTACGGGAAAGTGGTTATTGACGGGGTGGATGCTACAGTTGAAACTACATTTCAGCCCTGTAAAAAAATAGGGATCGTTTTTGGAACAAATTACACTTACCAACGGGCTTTAAATGTTACAAATCCCCTCGACGGTGATTATGACAACCAACTGCCTTATACGCCCAGGGTTTCAGGCTCCGGGAAAGCAGGAATAGAAACGCCGTGGATTAATATTTCGTATTCGCTTTTGTGGTCGGGTCACCGGTATGCCGTCAATCAAAATTATGCCGAAAACCGTTTAC
>Ga0302186_10001250_pt1 | contig 21541 bp, 31 predicted proteins | sample II_Bog_E1_2_FD_198782 | JGI IMG/M metagenome (GOLD analysis project Ga0302186, IMG submission 198782) | Peat permafrost microbial communities from Stordalen Mire near Abisko, Sweden - II_Bog_E1_1 | ecosystem: Environmental > Terrestrial > Soil > Wetlands > Peat | place: Sweden: Abisko...
AAAGTGAAAATAATTAGATGGAAAATGCATAGAAAATCATTTTGTTTGAAAGTATTTGGGGAAAAAAATGGATATCCAAAAAATGAAGGTTCTTTTTTTCATTTTTTGCTATTAACAGAAAAAATGCGAATTTTATTTAATAATTAAAAAAAATTTACTGCAAATATTTTTCGATTTTTATAAAAATTAAACATTTTGCAATTTTCTCGCAAAATCATTTTTATTTTTTTTTAAAAATGTTTTAGCAGCAAGAGAGTCTCTCTCAGTCTAAAAAAAAAAAAAAAAAAAAAAATTTCTAAAAAATTATAATATAACCAAGTTTAAATTACAATTAAAACACGAAATTATGTCATAATAAATAACTATAAAATTGGGATTTTTCAAAAATGAAAAAAAAATTTCAATACATGTATTTATTTAATATTTCTATAATTCCTTTGAACATTTTAGTAATAAAACATTAATTTTTTGTTCATAACAGAAAAATAACAATTTCTTTAGAGATTTCTCTATATTAATATTTTTCAGCAATAATCCCCTTCATCTCCTTTCCTCTCTTTTCAGCTTCCCCTTCATTGATAGAACAACAGGAATTCTGTGGATTTTTCAAGTAAATTCCAAATCCAAATTATCAAAACAAAAACAGATTAATCGTTCCACATCATTACCTTTACCCGATCGTGCTTGGAATTTGAATAATGATGTGATGATAGCTCTTAATTTTCCTTTTTTCTTATTTAATTGGCTCAAAGCAATTCATAGCGAAAAAATATCAAAACTTTTTAAATTTTCAAAAGTTTCTTTTTTTTTTACAAGTTCAAAAAACAAAAATGACATTTAAAAGGATAAAAAAAAGTTGATATTTATATTTCTATTAACAACTTTTTCCTTTGAAACAACCAATTTTTTAGGAAATGTTGCATTTGTTTTTTGCTAACAAAGAAAAATGAAAATCCAAACATCTTAAAAATAATTGTAAATTTTGAAACATTAATTAAAAATAAAATTTTAAAATTTTTTAATTAAATTAAAATCCTCTAAGATAACATTCAACTTAGATAATTGTCTTCTTCATTAAAATTAAAATTAATTTTTTGTTTTCTTCTAGTACCAATAACTGTCATTTGAGAATTTGTTGTCTTTAGAAAAAAAAAAACCGAAAACACTTCATAAAAGCTCATTTTTGATAAGAAAATTTTATCAAAATTGTTTATAATAAATTTCTTTTGAGATTCAAATGGAAATGTTTAATTCCACCATTTTCGATGAAAAACAGGTACATAATGTCTATTTTGAAGGTCTTGAACTCTAGTTTAGAAAAACACTGAACTTTCATTGAAAAATCTTAATCAAAAAGTTATATCTTTCAAGAGACCCAAAAAATACAGGAAATTCAATGCCCAAAAGCTCCAAATTTTAAACGAGTTTTATCAAAAAGTAAAAATTTCTAATTTTTCTTAAAAAGATTGTTAAAAATTTAGGACATTTATCCAAAGAGAGAAGAAATACAAAAATTATCAGATAAATTATTGGAGAAATTTGAAAAAGTGAAGAACTGGTTTAAACATCAACGCAAAAAAGAAGTTTTAAAAGGAACGATGAAATTTGAGGTTATATTTAATTATTTTCATCATTCATTCGATTCTAGAAAAAAAATTCCTTTTCCAAAGAGAAAACTAAAATTTTGCTTAGCATTTTCAAAGATAATCCATGTCCTTCAGGTGAACAATATGAGAAATTGTCAATATTTTTTTTAAGAAATTACTCATATTTTATTCATTTTCCTTTTCAGAGCCACTCAAGCAGATTGCAAGGTCAAAAACATAAAAAATTGGTTTATCCATAAAAGAAAGGGGAATTCAGTCAAAACCCATATAAAAATAATAGAAAACAAGCAAGAAATTCAAAAATCTGAGTTCACTCAAACACATACAATGAATTCACCACTCAATTTATTTCAAAATCAAAATATTTTGCTGGGTCTGCTGCAAAATTGTACCTTGATGAATCAAAATCCTAGAATTTTCCCAACATATAACGTAAATATTTCGCCTTTATGGAATTTTGGTGCTCTCAGATCAGCGATTTGGTATAATCTTTTCCTGAGGACCCAACATAATTTCATTTAGATAGATAATTTAAAACTTAATTAGTCTTATTCTAAACATAATTCCAAAAAATAAGACATTTATATATTTAATTTTTTTTTAAAAAAAAAAAATACATTGTTTTTTCATGTAGTTTTTCCATTTGTGAAAATTTTGCAGGAAATTTCGAATTTAATTTAAGAAAAAAAGAATTCTGAAATTTATTGTAAAAATTATTAATTTATTTTTAAATTTTGTTATTAGAAAGAAAATTGGATGAACATCAAAAAGGATTTCATTTCAAACTTGAATCAATATTTATTTTATGTAATCTATATTTCTGGCAACTTTTGTACTCTTAATTAATGATGAAGTTTCTTTTCTTTAATTTTCTGATTTTTTTCATACTGATCCTCCTCATTCTTTATAGATTTTCTTGTTCTCAAAGGTGTGTTTGTAACCTTGCTTTTAAAAAAATTTTGGTAAGGGCTTTGAATTTCTTTTTCCTGTTCTCCAACACATTCTCTAAGATTGTCATGAGATTTATAGATAAAAGACTTTTGTTTAGGCATTGATTTCACTTCCACGTTAAGATGAAGGTTCTGACTTATTTTTTTGGGTTTATTAAGAAAATAATCCAAGAAATTTCCTTTTTTGTCACTTTTTTCGAAAGAAGTATCTGCTAAGGATTTCTTTTTAATCTTGCTATTTTCCCCATTATTTTCAATTGATTCAAATATTTTCTACAAAAATATAATTGATTATAAATATATATATATTCAACTTTGATGTTTTCTATTTGAGTTTCTTCAAGCTCATAAATCTCAAAATATTTATGCATTATGTGTAAAATCACCTTTTTTTCAATTCCGAACATTAGCATATTTTGCCCAAAGGCTGCCAATTGTCCAAAGACAATGTTTTTTTCCCTGATAACTTTTTCGGCATCAGTTTCAATTTCCTCCATGTGGTAGTTTTTTTGCAATTTTGCTTCATTTATTATCGAAGCAAAGATGGAAGATTTCCAAAAGTCCAGATTTTTCCAAATCTCCTTTTCTATGATAAAGCTTTGCAAAAACTGTTTTTCTAATCCCTTTTCATCCATTTTATAAAAGGTGAAAGTAAGAATCATCGTTTTTAAAGCGGTATTGATGTCTTTTTGTATGAGGCACTATTAATTTTATGTGTTTATTATTTATATTTAGATATGCAAAAATGATACAATATTGAAAATTTCTTCCAAAATTCGAATCAATGAAAAAAAACCATTCCGGTTTATTTCAAATTTTGATTGTATGCGGTATTCCTGAAATGCAACGATCCATAATTTTCGAAAAAGACTTGTTTCCATTATTTGTGAATACTGAACTTCAAAATATCAAAAAATTACAAATTCATTCAAAAAAATGTGCCTAACTTCAAAAATGTCAGTGTCTGTGAGACTCATTCCTTTCCATGCTTTGTTTAAAGTTTCTGAGACAAAATATGCTCTTTCATCTAAAGGATATTTGGCCTTTATAAGAGCCGCTTGCATATCTGGATTAGCAATTAAATTTGAATTAAATTTCTCAAAAACTTAAAAATTTCAATATCTAAAATTACAAATCAATACAAACCTCCAATAATTTCTTGAAAGCTTGGGTTTTCACGGTCTTTCTTATCTTCAGATTGAAAAAAACTCATATTTTCTTCGAAATTTATTTTTTGAGCAGAAATTTTCTGTTCCAATGTCCGGGGTCTCATCCTTTGGAAATCTGATCTGCAATCAATTTGATCAACTTTCTAAAAACAACAAAATCTGAATTTTTTTATTTTTTAATACAAACCTTGAGAATTTTTTCCAAATCCAAAATTAAATGCTTGAATGAACTTGCTTCATTGCTTATAAGTTTTATGATAATGTCCTTAAGCAAATTATTTCTATTGATTTCGTGATTTGAAAATATTTCTTCGTTCAAAGACTTGACTTTTTGATATTCCTCGACACAGTTATTGAATCTATCGATGTTTTCCTTATATTTCAACAATTTTTCGTTTTTATCAATTATGGAGTTGCCCATTCTGAAATACATTGAACCAATACTTAATTTTATTAAATTTTACTTGATTCGGATCTTTCTGGTCTTATCAGATTCCAAACTGCGAAGATTCTCCAAACTATGTAGACATAATTCGGCTTCTTGTCCTGATCTTTTCGCTTTTTCAAAAAGATTCCGGCTCTTGTAAATATGAAAAATACTTAAGATAAATGAAAAAAAATAAAAGTGAAATGTTATTTTAAAAAAACTATACATTTTCCACATCCACAGCTAAAATTTTTAAATCCTTTTCCATTTTCTTTTGTTCTATCAAAATCTTATCGCTTTCATTGGCCTGTTTACTTAAAACTTCCTTCAAAATTTCGCTCTCGTTCCGAGATAAATAAGCTAGTCTACGGAAATGTTCATAAATCAACATAAAATCAGACTTCAAACTAGCGTATCCTATTGAAGCATAACTAAAAAACAAAATTAAAACTGTTGAAATTTCCAAAGTGCACCTGGAATCTATTAGAGAAGTAAAATATTTGCTGATTTTTTCAAGATTTAGAGCATAGTTTTCGTCAAGATCGGCTTTTTCTTCCATTATTTTGAGAAAAATGGAAAGTTTCTTTCTGCTTTCGATTGAAAAAATTTCGTTTTGCACTATTTCTTCCATTTTAGTTTGAAATAAAAATAATTTGAGAAAATTACCAAAAGCTATAGGTGAGATTAAATTAATTCCACTTGGAAAAATTAAGGGTTTTCTTAAAATTTATTAATAACGAAAAAAATGCTGAATTACTGGGGTAAATGAAATTTTATTTGTTTCAAAAATATTATTTTTCTTATAAGAATTTAAGAATTGTTTAATCTATTAATGTTGATAAATAAAAAAATAATTTTTAAAGGTAATCCCTCCAAAAAAAAAACTTTGATCTTCATTCTATTTTTTTATTTTAATGTATTTCAATGTTTTTCCATTTGATTCTTCTCAATAAATGAGAGAACATGTTTTCCTATTATTTGGTTTTTTCTCTAATTAATGAAAATAATTTACCATAATTGTTTTTTCTCAGTTCACTCAAAATTTCTGGTTGATTGATTTTCGCATAGATGCGGTTTTTTGCTTCTTCGTCGCAATATTCATATAATCTTTGAACCACATAATTTCCATAGGCGTTTTTCATCATTCTGAGGATTCCCATTCTTTTAAATTATAAGATAAAAAATAATCTGAAAAATTATGAAAAACTCATGATTTGATGAAGTTTTGAACAGAATTGTCAAAATGTCTTTTCTATAATCATCACTACAGAACATCACAGCCTTTTCAGTCACATTGCTGGGAAAAAATAAAATATAATAAAAATTATATCAAAATAAAAAAGATTGCCTTGCAAATTTATTGACACTTAAATCAACAAAGCCTTGTTTTATGGTGCTCAATACTTTTTCTTTCTCAATGGGGGGCCCTTTTTCAATGATATGTTGAATAATGTAGTTTCCAAATTGACATTCGCTTAATCTAATTATATTATCCATTAATTTTTTCATAATCGGAGCAATCTTCAATTTAATTTTATAATTTTATTCTCTTTTAAAAAATTACCTTCTGAGGATTGGAATATTCTAAAATCTTTTGGATAACTCGACACCCAAAGGCATGAAAAGCTAAATTATCAATCTTTTTTAATTTAATAATTTGAAGATGTTTTTTTTTTTAAATGTTACATTGGAAATGACTTCATCAACAATGAATTCTAATTTTGCTGCAGGGACTGTTTCGAAGCATTTTTGGATAACGTGGTTTCCGTTTTGATCTTGAATCAATTTCATCACGTGACATTTCAACTCGGTAATAATGTCGTTTTGGAAGGTGTAATTGTCTCTGAAAACTTCTAAGGATTTTTGAACTACTCTGCAACCATACATATGAAGGCTCAAATCAATGATGCAGGGTTTGATTTTTTCATGGATTAGCTTTTTTATTTTGAAATCACCTAAAATAATAAACATCTTCCATAAAGAAATAAAAAATAAAATTAAAACCTAAAAAAACTATCATATAAAAAAAATAATAAAAGAAGCATTTTTATATCAGAAAAAATAACTGGTTATTTAACATTAAAAAAATTTAAGACCAACAAAACATGATAAAACTAAAAAAAAATCAAATTAAAATACCTTTTTCAAACATTTTTTGCACTACATAATTTCCAAAGACATCTTTCATTAAAACTTGAATATTTTCTTGGATAGAATTATAAATATTCTCCTTTTCTTGATCTGTTCCATGCTCAAACTGTTGTTGGATTTGTCTCGATCCATTTTGGTCTTGGCACATTTCGAAAATTCCCATTTTAGGTGCCATCATTTGATTTCCCACAGCTCCACCTGGGAACATGAACCCCCCTTTCTGATTCATGTTATTCATAAACATCTGATTTGGTTGCATCATATTTGGTGTGAATCCTGGGTTTTGATAAGGATTCATAAACATTTGAGGGTTCATATTGTTATTTGGGAAGGATGGATTTGGCCTGATTCCCATAGGATTATTGATGTTTTGTTGGAAGGGATTCACGAAGTTCGGGTTTGTTTGGAAACTGTTCATTGGGAAATTCATTTGATTTAGGTTATTGATTGGGTTCATTTGATTCAAGGAGTTCATTGGACCCATTTGTCCAGGCATTTGTCCCCCAGGGTTCATTTGACCCATTTGATTCATCATTTGATTGTTGCCTCTCATGAAGTAGTTACCTTGATTACTTTGGGACATTTGATTTTGAGGCATTCTAAGATTGTTGTTATTGGGGCTAAAAAGCAAAGTCTTTAATTATCAAAAATATTGTTTATTACTTTTGACCGAATAATTGAGTGTTTGGTGGTTGGGAGTACCCAAAATGTTGGTAAGTGTTCGTGGTAGAAGGTTTATTGTTCGGATTGTAATTTGGAACTTGTGGCTGAGGCTTGGCAATATATGTGAAAGGGTCTTGGGTTTGGGAGGTCTTGGCTGGGGTATTATTGGTTTGATTGGTGGCCGAAGTATCTATGTCTGGGATCTCATCATCCAGAAGGTCTTGATAATTGTTCTCTTCACTGCTATTTTCATTGACTTCGTTGATTTTGGCCTTTTGCTCAAATTCCACTGCCAGATCATGAATTTTTGGCTTTTGGGCTTGCTTCTGCTTTTCCAATAATGCGTTCACATATGCTTTGTAATAACCTTCAGTCATGTTTTTGTCCCAATGCAACAGAGGCTTGGGCAATCGAGGGTCTAAAGGCTTTTGGGAGTAATAATAGACATAATATTTGTAGTCATACAAACGCTCATCGAAGCCTTCTGGGTTTTGGGTGAAGAACTGAAAAAAGGGAATTTAAAAAAATAAAATAAAATAAGATAAAATTAAGGTTTTTTTTAAAAATGGACCATGTCGTTTGATGATAGGCCTGGAGGAGGGGCACTGATGGGTCTCTCTATTTTCCTGTCGTCGTCTATTACTGGAAATATAAAAATGATGAAAATGAAAGATAGAAACTTAGGATTAAACTTACGAAAATTATAGAATACATTCACGTTGATCTCCTCATCCTTTTTGTCTTTGGAAATTTGAGAGGCGAAAGGTTGATTATTTTTAGACATAAATATAGGGTAAACACACGTTAGTTATATATACAAATTTTCCTATAGACAGGGAAATTACAAATTATTTACAAATTCTGGAGCTTTTTTATTTTTTTTATTATAATCCTTTGGTTTAAGCCTTAAAAGGAAATGAGATATTTAAAAAAATGAATTATTTAAATTAAAGAATTTTTCGAGTTTAATCTAGAATTTAAATGGTAATTCGGAAATCCGTGGTGAATTTCCGATTAATGAACTCAAAATGAGATTCAATGAACTCCAAATCTTTTTCAAAGTTCTTCTTTTTAAAATTTTTAAAATATTTCAAAAATACCAATTTTTACATGACTACTCATCTCATTGGCCTCATATATCTTGTTATCATTTGCTATCACTGCCATTGTGCTTTCAGCATTACCTTCTTTTAATGTTTTCTCTCCATTTCTTTGAATGATGTTAGTTGCATCTATTTTTATGAGATATGTTTTTAACAAATAATAAATTTTATCATTTACTGTTGCTCAACCTATTACTATCGAAATTGGGTTCAAAGTTATTATGAGTTAGAACACCCCCCACTCCATAAAAATTCACCCCTGCTGCTGCTCCATATCTACCTAGATCATTGTTATTTGGGTTATTACCCATGACATTGGTGTTACTTCCATAATTAGTGCTGATTTGAGCGTTGTTCATCAAATCTTGTTGGACAATTTGATTGGCACTTGTATTGTAACCAAGAAAAGTTGGGTTAGAATAAGCCCCTTTTGCAAGATTTTGATTTTGATTTTGAGGTTGAGGCATTTGCATGTTGATTGGGTTGTTCCCTCCTAATGTCTTATTTTGTGATGGGTAATTCGTCAACGATGATGCCAATTGTTGATAGTTAGTCTGGTAATTTGAGGCATTACCATAATTATTTGGTGGATTTGTGTTAATCATAGAAGGTGACGGCATCATATTTTGTCCATATTGGTTGCCGCTCAGTCCAGTGTTTCCCATAGGTTGTTGTGGATGCTGGTAATAAGAATCCATGCCTGTATTCATGCTACCCCCTCCATAGTTGTTCCCGCCTCCATACCCCATATCTGTCTGTGCTACATTGGTGTTATTCTGATATCCTTGCAAATAAGGCAACATTGCCTCATAGTAAGATAAACTATTGCTATTGTTCCCCATCAACGAATTATAATAATTCATATAATAATTCGGCATTGCGTTGTTATTACTTTGTGCTTGGGGGTATGTGTTTGTCGGTGCAGCTTGAACCTGAGGTGATGCCACTCCAGAACTCATTCCCATTCCTATGGATGAAATATAATTATTTGAGTCTTGATTAGAGGATTTCAAAAAGATTGACTTGTTTTGATATGACGTCCTCTAAGCAAAGATCCCTGCATTTCACTGATGGCTCTCTGTGATTCTTCGAAATTCGAAAATTTCACGAAACCATACCCTTTTGAGTATTTGGTGATGGGATCCACGATGACTTTTGCGGAGACCACCGATTTATATCTTTTCTGGAAAAATTCCAAAAGCATCATATCATTTACTTGCGCGTCAATGTCCCCCACATAAATTGAATAGTCTGGAGAGGTGGTCTGGACCATTTTTTGCATCGGAGCCGCTGCGTTTGAGAGTGTCGTAGTTTTGGTCCCACCTCCGAAAATCCCCCAATTCAATCTAAAATTTTTATTGGTTCCAGGAATCGGAGCGCCGTTGTAACATGCCAACACCTGCGATGCGATTTCATGGGAACTAAATTCCACAAAACCGTATCCAGCGGGTAAGCCAGTGTTTTTATCTCGGATAACCTTCACACTTACTACAGAGCCTGTATTAATGATTAAAATTTGATAAATTTTTCAAGGTGGGACGAATTTTGACTAATTTTAGAAGAACCTGTTGAACTAAAAAGAGACGCTATATAAGATTCATCCATCCAGGATTCAACATCCCCAATCCAGAGGGTTCGGGATTCTGAGATTATTGTACTGGCAAGAGGATTGTTCATTTGATCCTTTCTTTCTGGAAAAAAATATTATCTTTTTTTTGTTTTTTTTTAAATTATAGAACAAAATCTATTATTATTATTTTCTTTTTTTAAGCAGGTGATATTTAATAATGTTTAGAGGAATTTGTTAGCACTACGGAAACCTTTGTTTAAAATATTGGAATCCACAGGAGCTACTTTGCTCCTAATAACCTTTGTGCTGATGTCAAGTGGTACATCTTTAAATCGCTGTGTTTTAAATTTAGTCATTAGAATGTTTTTTCAAAAATATATAATTTTACATTCTTTTCTTCATTTTTTATTGGGATTGGATCATTTGATTGAATTTCTGAGTTTCAGGGTGATTTTGAAAAAAAAAAACATATATAAAAAGAATATATATGAACTAAAAATATTGAATAGTTACTTGGTAATAGACTGGGGATCTTCTCATTCACAATGAGAATGTTCATTCCTTTAATTTCAGGCAAATTGAGATTTTTTTTCTTGATAAACGGCTTTATTTGAGCAAGTAAAATTGCCAAAAGGGCCTGTTTCTGTTCTGGATTTAAATCTTGAAACTCCATTTTGGCACTAAACATTTTTTTGTATTAATGCAAAAAATTCACAAAAAAAAACATTTCTGTTAGATCCAACTCCAAAGTTTTCCCAACAACATCCTTTTCTGTGTCGTCTTTTGTGAGTTTTTCATAGGCTTCAGAAAGCATCGTAGCTAAATTCACAAATTTATCCGATTTGGACTCGATTTTTTTTTGGAGGAACTGATTCTCATTTTTGAGAATGTCATAATCATTCTGCTGTTTAGCGAGCTTCTTTTCCACATTTTCCAGATTTTTTTCCAAAAAGCCGATCAATTCGTCCTTTGTTTTTTCTTCTTGAAAAGAGTCCTTTCCTTTGTTTTTTCCTGGTACAGCTGAAGCTAATTTGTTTTATTTAAAAAAATATTAATTAACAAAAAAGCCATTTTTTTTAGAAATTATAGAAAATTACCATTTTGGTCTATATTCTTTTTGAGACTTTCATTTTCTTCTTCCAGTTCCTTAATTTTCGAGCTTAATTTCTTAATGAGCTTTTGTGAGAAATGCGATCTTTTTGCCAATTCTTGTTCCACCTGCTTATGTATCTCTACATCTCTTTTTAAAGTGGTCACCTGTTCCTGCAGTTTTGAGTTCTTAAACAACAATTTTTCAGTTTGTTTGGATTGATATTCCAACTCCGTGGTCAATTGATGGTTTTGTAGAACTGTCAATCTGGTAGTAGTTTGCAGTTGTTCTTTCTTTAAAGCAAAAAGACTGGTTTTTGTTTCTTGGATTTTATGCAACATCTCATTTTTTAATTTATCAGTGGCCTGCACTCTTTCTCTGTCCTTATCAGCGAGTTCTCTTTGTTTTTCCTTCAACAAATGTTCCACTTCTTCCTTTAAGATCCGCTTCTCGTTTTCAAGTTCACTTTTATTTTTCAAAAAGAAGTCATAATTTTCTTGACGAGACTCCAAACTGTCAATGAGTTTCTGCATTTGCTGTTTATCATAATCGAATTCCTCTTGTTTGGCAGCGAGCAACTTTTCTATTTCCATGTTAATTTATAAAATCTTAAGATTTTTGTTACTGTAACGTTCTTCGGTCTCTTCGATTCTTTTTTGTTTCACAACGATTTCAGTTTCCAAATCAGATCTCTTCTTTTTATAATTATCTCTTTCCAATTTAACTGATTCTATATTGTCTTTCTAAGAAATATGGAATTAGGTTTGAAGCATAAAAAAAACTACTAAATCTTGAATTTCTTTGGTTGAAGTCTCCGACATTGATTTAATTTTTTCTAAAAGTTCCTTGTTTTCTTCCTCAAAACGATCTAATCTCTCATGCAAACCTTTTTCAGTTAAGGTATTATGGTAGCTTTCACGCTGCCAGGCTTTCTCCTGCAAGGCCGCACTATTAAGATAAAGAAGATAATCTCATAAATAATTTTTTCTAAATAGTTCTACTCATCCTGATTGTTTTTATTCTTATTTTTACTCATTGATTTTTTCCAAAAAAGTTATAAAATTTGTTTTTTTTTTTTTGATATATTTTTTGAAAAAAAAAAAAATTTTATAAAAAAGAAATTTTTTAACATAATCGATTTGTAATCTTATCTCTCTTCACATGTTGAGCTCCATGTCCTATGCTCGCATTAAGAATAGTTCAGATGTTATATTTTTTTTTTTTTTTTATTGTTATCTTCCAATTCAACGTTTAAAATTTAATGAAAAAAATACCATAATTCTCAACTAATTTATATTTTTTTTATAAAAATATTCATTTTATAATAACTTTTATTTATTTTTTAAAAAATGAAATTCAGAATAAAAAAAATTATATCAGCCCTTTCATTTTATACTTCCCACATAAATTATTTTTTTTTCAATTTTTCTAAGTATTGTCATTCGTCTTAAATAAAATTAAATATCATGAAATATCCTAATTTAAACTTCGTCTCTCTAGCTCAGTTCTAAAATGGCATTAACAGAATCTCCATTTGATTTCCTCAAAGCTTTCACGGCTGCCTGCCTCGTGCATTTGCAATGTTCCTGTACCATCTTGATAGTTTCCTGATCAAGTCCTTCCTCACTGACTTCTCCTTCTTCCTCATGCACCTCTGGTTTCTTTTCCTCAGGGGCAGCTGGTTTTTCTTCAACAATTCCAGCAGCTTGTTTCAATTTTTCCCAATCTTCAGGCTTTTCTGGCTTCTTAAATTTGTTGGCTTCTTCATTAGCCACGTTTCCAGGGAAATCTAAGATTTTCGCCTCTCCTGTTAAAAATAAATTTTAGAAACTCCTTTACAAAAATTCAACACGCACCGAAAATGATGTATGAGTTATCGGATCCTGGGTTCTTGAGGATTTCAGGGTCATCTATATACAATAACAAAGATTTGGCCTTTTTGATGGTGACTCTATTGATGCCAGGAACTGGTTTCATGCCTAATTTTGTCATAGCCTTTTTGAATTTTTTTTCTCCTCTGCTGCTTTTTTTGCCATCTCCCTTCTTGTCATCGTGGCCATGATCATGACCGTGGTCATGACCATGTTCATGATCGTGCTCGTGATCATGACCATGCTCACCATGTTCATGTTCGTGATGGTGTTCATCTTCAGAAGAAGATTCCGATTTGTCATGATCATGATGCTCTCCTGCTTCCTTCTCAGGAGATTTTGGCAACTTTTCAGGAGATTTAGCTTCCTTTTGGGGGGATTGTGGTTGGGGTTCAGCCATTAGAAGATTTTTTTGGTGAATCTTGAAAAAAATAAAATTTGGGTTTTTTTTTTTTGGTTAAAAAATTTTATTTTTTTTTTATTTGATCGAAAAATTTTTATTTATATCTGATTTGTTTTTTTCGAGTGAAAAAATAAAGCACAAGGAAAAAATGATTTTAAAGGGGAATTTTATTTCTTTAAGTTTTCAAAGGAGATAAGAAACTCAGCAATTTTTAAAGGCAAATATAAATTGAAGCATCTCATAAATAAGGATAATATTGATAAAACGAGAATAGGGTCAGATTCCTGTAATTGATTTGAAAGCATAAGGTTTTGCATAAATTCTTTGATATAACAATTATGCAATGTGAATGCTGGGTATCCTAAAATTGGGTGGTACTAAAAAAAAAACCATTAAAACAGAATTATAAAACCATGGTATTACCTCTTGAACTATAAAAGGCAGAGAATTTATGGAATCATTTAAAAATTTATTCGAAATCGATTGTGCCAAAATGTCTTCACTATGAAAATCATAAATTTTTAAAAAAACAAAAACACACCATTTTTTTGGTATATTTTCTTTTGTATCATACACATTGAAATATATTATAGGTATTTTGTAGGTTTCAGAGTAAATAAAATGAAAAACAAATCTTTGCTCCTGTGGGGCTTCTTGGATCACTTCAATTTCCAAATATTCTCCATTTTCTCGTTTTTGCTTTAAGAAGAAAAATTTTCATTTATTATTTTTTTTTTTTTATAAAATTCGTTTAGTTTACGATGATAGAATCCAAAACGAAATATTTAAAGTTGAAGCTCGCTTTGCAATTAAGATCAAAGGCACAATTTATCAATGCGATTTGTTCAGCCCCCTTTTTAAATTTCTCAAAATCCATATTTTTACTTAAATTTGTTAACTATAAAAAGAAAAAAATTCCAAATTAAAAATTAAAAAACTCATTATTCAAAATAATTATCACCATCGCCACCACGCAAATATCACTCGCCATATGAGTCATTCCGCTCACCATGAATCCAAATTTCATCCTCAAAAATAAAAAAAACCTACCCAATACAAAAATTCCCAAAAAACCTATCAAAGCCAAAATCCATTCCTTTGTTAAAAACAACAACACGAAAAAATGGTAACTAGCATAATGCAAAGTTGCAAATAACCTCCACAATTCCGTTTTTGGATAGAAGCGCACAAGGAACACCCTCCAAAACCATTCTTCTAACCATGGATTGGTGACCCCCAAAAGCAAAAACAACGCAATATAATTCATAACGGTCTTTTTCAAGGGTATTTTTATTTCCAAAAAGATTGCAGGGTCAATTTGAAATAGGAACGTATAAAAGAATCCCACCGAAGTGAAGATCAAGAGCATTAACAAGAAACTTTTGAAGATTTGACTTTTGAGCTTTTTGAACATTTTCACGAAAAAACTGAGGAATGTCATTTCTTTTTCAGAAAATGTTTCCAGTTTGGGGATCAATATGTCTATGAAAAAACAAGGAAATAGGGTCAGAGTTAATAGTTGAAAGAAGATCATAGTCCAGATGATGGAATTCAAGAATCCGAAAAATAAAAAAACTATAAGAATCGGAGAGAGGGTTATGAACTCCAAAATTAAATAAAGCCGAGGGGAGAGCTTAATAAAATCAGAGTCCATATGAAATTTGGATTTTTATATTAAAAAATTTTTAAAATCTGGAAATTTATTTCTTGAAATTCAAATGAATTCCCAGCAAAAGGCCATCAATGCCTCCCCATCATTTCTTGAGACCATCGTCTTAAATAGACAAAAAAGAAAAAATGAAACAGTAGGTTCAGAACTTCTCTTTATCCAAAATCAATGGAGAAATAAGAACTACATCACTTACCCTCAATTGGCTTATATAATTATGTATTTATCACCAGAATTTGAAGAAAATGAAAGGAAAAAACTTGAAGAGTTTCGAAGAAAGTTCACAGGGACTAATTTATACTCATGTGTTTTCTCAGGATTGAATGTTTTCCTTGTTTCCGCTTATTTCAAAAGCTTTTTACATTTTTCAAATTTCAAGAAAGTGATATTTGGGGCGACAGTGTTTATGGTGAGCTATCAGTTGGGAATGTATAAGATTAAGAAAAGCTTCAAAGAGTTTAATATAGCATTATCAGAAAAATATAAAAATGAGTTTCTGTCAAAAAAATTTCCTAATTAAAAAAATCAATACGGATAAAAAAAAGCTTAAATATTAATAGAAATGTCATTAAAGGTGAGATGAGATATTCATTAATTGTTTTCCCTTAACCTATATTGTTTTTTAAAAATTCCTAAAAAAATAAAATATATTAAAAATTGCTTAAAAAATTAATAATCAGAGTTCACAATAATTATTTTCAGAAATTTTAAGTGAAGGAACTACTTTTCTTTCATGAAATATAAAGGAAGGGTTTTTTGTGCAAAACGTTTAGAGAATGTAAATTTGAAAATGAGATTATATTGATTATTTAAGGATTAAGTGTCTTTTTTTTTTATTGAGGTGATTTTTTTTTAAATAAAATTATTATAAAAGCCTTCTCTTTTTTAAAATTTATTTAAAACAAACCAAATTTATTTGATTAAAATAAAATAGCTTTGACTATAAATATAGATCCTATAACTCCTTTCTTATAATTTGAAATTCCAAACAGCAAATGGCCAAACATTTATTCCTTACCTTATTTTTGATCATTAGCATTGCCTTTGTGATCTCCATTGACCCTGATGATGATGACAAAACTGAATGGGAGATATTCAAAGCGCAATTCGGCAAGAATTATGATTCCTTGGAAGCAGAAAGAGCTGCATTCCAAAACTACTTGAAGAACCAAATCGCTGCTGCAAAGGCTAGTACCAAATCTGCTGTTTATGGTTCAAACGAGGAGCCTGCAAAATTCGGCGTCAATAAATTCTCAGATGTGGCTCATGCCGATTTCCTCAAGAATTTCACCGGGCATAAGAATCATAGCAATCACACTCATGGAAATCATAGCAAGAAGTACACTGCTGTTGAATTGGGAGCTAGCGCTGGAGTTCAATCAGTCGATTGGAGTCAAACACAATACATAACCCCTGTCAGAAATCAAGGTCAATGTGGTTCATGTTGGACCTTTGCTTCCACAGCCACCTTGGAATCATACTATGCAATTGTCACTGGGAATCCCGCTCAATATTTCTCAACCCAAGAATTGATTGATTGTGTCACTGATGCCAGTGGTTGCGATGGAGGTAATGCTGAAACAGCTTATGACTTTGTCATCAAAAATGGTATTGTCTTTGATTCAAAGTACTCTTATCAAGGACAAGCTGGCACTTGCAATAGCCAAAGCTTTACACCTGATTTCCAAATTGACTCTCAAGGATCCGTTACTACTGGAGACGAAAATGCCATCATTGCTGCGCTCCAAAACCAACCACTTGCTGTTGCAGTTAATGCGAACCAAAATTGGCAGAATTACAAAAGTGGTATTCTTGCTGCAAATCAATGCGATCCATCACAAGTCAACCATGCTGTGACGCTTGTCGGTTATACTGACACTTATTGGAAAATAAAGAACTCTTGGGGAGAAGACTGGGGTGAAGCTGGTTATATCAGACTTGCCAGAGGAGATACATGCGGAGTCACTCAAGATGTTTCTTGGCCCATAAAAAATGGTGTTAGCCAAACAGTGACTCCAACTCCAACCCCAACTCAGACACCAACCCCAACTCCTGCACCAGTTGTTGTTTGCAGTGATCGAATCTCTTGCTGTGGAGACTTGAATACCTTGGGATATTGCAATGTCAGTGATCAAACCAAATTCGAAACCGGATATTGTAAACAATTATTTCTTTTAATTTTATTAATTTTTTAATTTTGAGCTTTGTGCCAACAAACTTGCAATTTGTGCCCTCCTGCTAATGGAGCGACTTGCCAAGACAAAGCCAGCAACTGCGCCACAAACACTGCATATTGTAACACTGGCTATATAATGTACTACTGCCCTAATACTTGCAAAGTGTGCTCTCCTTAACGAATTCTGGAAAAGGATTTTTTAGTTAAAAAAAAAAACCAAAACCTAATTTTCTTTTTCAAATTTTTTTTCTACAATTAATTTTTGTTTAATTTTAAAATGTTTTTTTGGGCAAAAATTTATAATAAATTTATTTTAAAATTCGACACAAAATATAAAAAAGTTTCACACTTAATTTTTTCTAAACAATGGAAATTTTAAATCCTCCAGGTTTCATACAAGAGCAAAAACCTAAAAGGCAAAGTCAATCAAACCGTTCCTCCAATTTCAACGATAAATTCTTGATCGATGAGTTGGCCTCCTGTAGAACTCATGTCATCAAAAAGCAAGAAGTAAACGACGCATTTCAAATAAATTCTTGTGACTTTTCTGACCCTGTCAACGATCAAATTAATCCTCAGACTCTTCAACATAAATGCGATATTTCTAACGAAATGGCACATGATTCTATCTTAGAAAGCAATGGAAATAACACCCCAATGCCTGTTAAAATGGGTATTATCTCTATAAAAAAAAGCCTTTCTGTGCCCTTGCCTGCTTATGTCCCTTTGCTTTTGGCTGGGTATTTCAAAGCCTTTGTGAGATCCAGAAGAAAAAAATTCGAAAAAATCAAAATTAATCTTGGACCAACAACCAAACAAGACCCGATTTATGGTTACAAGGACAATTACATTAGTACAACGAAGTAAGAAATTTTATGGTTGAAAAAAAACTCCGTGATGTTTTTAGATACAACATTATCACATGGTTTCCGAAAAGCCTCATGATGCAATTTTTTAGAGCCGCTAATGTTTATTTCCTCATAATCACAGTTTTATCCGCAATGCCTTTTTCTCCTCAAGTATTTTATTTTTCTTAAGTAAAAAATTTTTATTTTCATGAATAGAATCCAACATCATTGTTTTTAACTTTTTCGATAGTTTTGATATTTACCATGCTGAAAGAAGCTTATGAGGTAAGAAAATAATACTTTTTTAGGGTAAAAAAATGATCTAGGATTATCATCGATATAAACAAGACAAAGAAGTAAATCACAGGGTGGTGAAGGTTTTTGATTATTCCACCAAAACCTTCTCTGAGAAATTATGGCAAGAGATCGAGGTTGGTAATTTTTTGAAAATACATAAAGATGAATCCTTTCCCTGTGATTTGTTATTCGTGAAATCGGCGTCCAAAAACGGCATTGCCTTTGTGGATACGATGAATTTGGATGGTGAGGTTTCTTTTTTTTTTTAAATCCCAATTTTTCCTTTAATTCACTTTTCTCAGACTAACTTGAAAGAGAAAATTGTTCAAAAAGAGACTCAAGAATTAGAAGAACATATTTTTTACGAATTAGAAGGCATTATAGAATGTGATCCTCCCAATGAATATCTAGAATCGTTTGAAGCGACAACTTCTTCTCATGAGATCAATGGAAACAAGCCCTTCATCTCGAATCATAAGCAGTTATTATTGAGAGGAACCACTTTGAAAAACACGGCTTGGATTTTGGCTTATGCAGTGTATTGTGGTGCAGATACCAAATCTAATAAAAACGGCCGAAAACCAAGAATGAAGATGAGCAACGTGCTTCACAAGATGAATAAAATTTTATATACTATTTTCCTTTTAGAAGCAGTGGTATGCTTAGTTTTCGGCATTGCTGGGGTCTCATGGGATCAAAACAACTCGGAACAACATTATTATTTGGATGCGACCAGTCAAGATGGATTTTCTTTATATGTGATAAGGTTTCTAGTATTTTTGGTGGCTTATTCACAACTAATTCCTATTTCGTTATATGTTGCCTTGGAGGTTCTAAAGCTTTCCCAAGCATATTTCATTTCTATGGACCTTGATATGTATTATGAAACTTTAAAGAAGTTTACCATGGTGAAGTCCTCAGATTTGATTGAAGAAATGGGACAAATTGCGTTTATTTTCAGCGACAAAACTGGCACTCTAACCTGCAACGAGATGGAATTCAAAAAATGTTCAATCAGTGGAAAAGTCTACTCTAATCAAGAACTCATCCAAAAAGATCTTTCAACTTTTCCCGACTACCTAAAAATCGATCAATTTCTCAAACTGATTTCAGTGTGTCATACAGTTATCCCTGATTTGAAATCCACTGAATCCACGAGAAACAATGAAATTCCCATTATATATCAAGCTTCCTCCCCTGATGAACTTGCCCTGATCAACGCAGCTTATAAGTTTGGGTACAAATTCCTCGACAGGTCTGCAAATTGTGTGAAAATTCAGAGGAATTTCGAGACCATCCAAACTTGGAACACTCTTTTAGAGTTTCCTTTTGATTCTTCGCGCAAAAGAATGTCAATGCTCGTGGAAAATAATAATCGATATTATCTTTTCTGCAAAGGTGCAGACTCTGTCATGATGAATCGATGCAACACTTCTTCCTTGATTTTGAGCCAACTCAATAAAAATCTCAATAATTTTGCTCGGGAAGGATTGAGGACGTTAATTATGGCGCAAAAGGAAATAAAACCTAGTGAATATCAAGTTTTTTTAAGATGTTATGAAAATCTCAAGTTTTCGAGCGACAGAGAAAGGGAAAGGAAACTTTTGGATCTATATGATCGGATGGAAAGAGGCTTGGAATTGCTTGGGGCATCAGCTATTGAAGACAAATTGCAGGATATGGTGCCCGAAACAATTTTTAAGTTGATGGAAGCTGGGATTAGAGTATGGGTGCTAACTGGAGATAAACAGGTATTTTTCTTTTAAAAAAATAGTTGAGATGATAAAAAAATATAGGAAACTGCAATTGAGATTGCTAAGTCGTCAAAGCTTATTCAGGAAAATATGGAGGTCTTGATTTTATCCTCAAAAAACAAGGAGGAATTGATTAAAAAAATGAAGAAACAATGTGCTATTTATGTAAATCTCTTTTAATTAATGGTTTTTCAGCATTTTACTAGAGTGTACCATGGGAAATATCTAAACCGAGTAAAAAAAAAAAACTTCTATCTATGTTTAAAAAAATATGTGTCGTTGTCGATGGGGATACTTTAGCCTATATTTTTGAAGGTTCTGATTTGCTCAGTAACATTTTTTTCAAATTGGGACTTTTGGCAAATTCTTGCATTTGTTGTCGTGTTTCTCCAAAACAAAAATCTGATGTGATTTTTATTTTTAATTATAATTTATTATTTATTTTAGGTTGTTAAATTAACAAAATCTATGGGAAAATGGGTAACTATGGCTGTTGGTGATGGAGCTAATGATGTTTCGATGATCATGGAAGCTCATTTGGGTATAGGAATTTACGGGAAAGAAGGAACCCAGGTCAAAAATGATTTTTTATTAGAGAAAAACATTTTTAGGCCGCACGATCAGCTGATTTCGCAATTTGCCAATTCAAATATCTACAAACAATGCTCTTCGTACATGGCAGATGGGGTTATCGCAGAATTTCCATTTTTATCTGTTATTATTTCTACAAAAATTGTGTGATGGTCTTCACGGAAATTTTCTTCGCATTTTACAATGGGTTTTCAGGGCAAATCTTCTTCATCGATTTATTGCCTTTATTATTTAATGCTTTTTGGACAAGTTGGCCTTGTATGATAAATTTTGCTTTGGATCAAGTACGATAATATATTTTTAAAACAAATCGAAAATTACAAAAGGATTTAAACAAATATCTTTCGGTGAAATATCCAAAATTATACAAAGCAGGCCCTAGAGGGTATTATTTCAATATGAAAGTTTTTTGGGGTTGGATTTTTTCTAGTTTTTATCATGGATTGACTTGTTATTGGTTTATTGTTTTCGTAAGTGATTTTGGTCTATTCAGATAATAATTATTGTTAATAAGCCTTTCTATGCTGCCATGGATGAAAATGGATTTTTTTCATATCATTGGTTTGTTTCGACTCTTAGCTTTAGCTGTATGATAAATTTGATTACCATCAAATTATTTTTAGAGACTTCATTATGGAACAAATACAATATGTTGCCAAAAGTTAAATTCTAAATTTACCTAATTATTTTTTTAGATTTTTTGGAATTTTCAGTGTTGCTATATACAATATAACTTTGATTTTCGTTTGCTCTGAAGCAATTTCTCCTTTAGTGCAACCTGAAATAAATGGGTTAATTTTCCAGCTATTATCAATGCCAAAAGTAAATATTGTTTTTAAATTATTTGTAAAACGAACTAGTCATGGATTTGTCTTTTCGCTATTCCACTGTTCGGTCTATTTCCTGATATTTTGTGTGTATTTTATAACAAAATGTTTAATCCGAACCCGGCTGAATTGGTTTTGAAAAACTCGAAATTTTGAGATTAATAATTTTTGTTATTTTTGTTTTTAAGGTAACTTCTTATAAAATTATGATTTTTTGTGAGCTGTCAGTAAATTTTAAATAATTACTTCAAAATTTTAATCTCGTTATTAAAAAAAAAAAATTGAGTAAATTTATTATTTTATCTATTGCCAAACCAAAAATTAATTAATTTTTCCTTAATAAAAAAAAAAAAAATGCTTGATCAAAAAGAATTG
>Ga0302186_10001251_pt1 | contig 21525 bp, 22 predicted proteins | sample II_Bog_E1_2_FD_198782 | JGI IMG/M metagenome (GOLD analysis project Ga0302186, IMG submission 198782) | Peat permafrost microbial communities from Stordalen Mire near Abisko, Sweden - II_Bog_E1_1 | ecosystem: Environmental > Terrestrial > Soil > Wetlands > Peat | place: Sweden: Abisko...
TTATATAATCAATATAATTAATTATACATATATGACATAATGGGTACTATATATACATTTTTATAAATAAATATAAAGAAAAGTGCAACTAGTTGCAACCCTATTATGGATCAATTCGATGCTATGAATAATCATGTATCACTTGATGAATAAATAAAAATCACTCAAACCAAATTATACCCCACATGCACTCCCAAACACATCCAAAACCCTTCTCTAATCATCAAACATCCCAAAAATATCCAATTCAAAAAACAAATCAATAACCACATACTCATTATCACTTTTGGATTCACATTAAAATCATCATCCCTCAATACATGCAACAATTCATGATATCTCATAATTCCAACTAATTCTTGATATCTCATCAAATAAAACAAACTAAATAGTGCAAATATCCCAATAATAAATACATATTCATATCCAAACAAATAATTCAATAATATCAATGGTAATCTAAAGATTATCTCTTCTACCAATGCATTCATTGTATAATATATTATTCTATTCTCACTTGTAAATCTCAAACCATAAATTATTTATCTTACATCATATTTAAATGTTTCTGACAAGTCTCATTTGAAACAAACTTGCAAAAAATATAACAATTGGATATTTTTCTCAAAAGCATAAATATTAAGTGAATATAAAAAAAATATTGAAAAAATAAAACATATTGATTGCACAAAATGTTCTTTTTGTCAATATATTTTCTGTAATAATTGTCCAAGAATAGAATAAAATTATAATTATGAACATATTTATGTAAAACCATTTTGTAATGTATGTGATAATTTTGTTTGTGTGGTTCTGAAGAAAATTCTGATGATCCATATTATTGTGAAGATTGTGAAAGGGAATTTTGCAAAAGTTTATTGTCCATGTACAACAATAAATGTATGCACCGAGAATAATCCTTGTTTAAATAAAAATTGAAAATATAATAATTTGTCATTCTTTTTTATTATTCAATATGTAAAAATGAATGTTGTAATTTCAATTTTTTGTGTCTATAATATTTAATTTCACTTTGTCACATTAAAAAGAGATAAAGTGAAATCATATGATCATTATGATGAATATACAAAAAATTGAATATTGAATATACTATTGAACATTTGATACATACAAGTATTTATAAATATGGATAATAAATATGAAAGTGTATTAAATGATGATGAACAAATATTACCCAATAATACTATTTGTCAAGAACTTGATGATATATTAAATGGCTATCATAAAAAAACATTTATTAATGGTACTATTTTTGAAGGAGAATTCAAAGATAATAAATTGACTGGATTGGGAAAAAAAATATTCATGGATAATACTATTCACAAAGGGGATTTCATCGATAATAATTTGAATGGACAAGGAACTATAATATTTCCCAATGGCACTATTTATGCAGGCGAATTTAAAGATGGTAAATTAAATGGATATGGAAAGAAATTATTTTCTAATGGCACTGTTCATAAAGGAGAGTTTAAAGATGGCAAATTAAATGGACAAGGCTATAAAATATTTGCTGATAATATAATTCTTGAAGGAAAATTTAGAAATAATAAATTAAATGGATTAGGCAAAAAAATATTTATTAATGGTACAATTCATAAAGGATATTTTAGGAATGATAAATTAAATGGGCAAGGTAAAAAAATACTTGCCAGTGGTAATGTTTTCAAAGGATATTTTAGGAATAATAAATTAAATGGGCAAGGTGAAAAAATATTATGTGCTAAGAAAACTAAAATTGAAGGAGAATCCACAGAAAATAATTTAAATGGACAAGGCAGAATAATATATACTAATGGTGCCATTTATGAAGGAGAATTTAAAGATAATAAATTAAATGGCAAAGGCAAAAAAATATTTATTAATGGTACAATTCACAAATATTTTTTTGCCTTGGCCATTTATGAAGGAAAATTTAAAGATAATAAATTAAATGGCCAAGGCAAAAAAATACTTGCTGGTGGTAAAATTTATGAAGGAGAATTTAAAGATGATAAATTAAATGGACAAGGTAAAATATCATCCACAACTGGCAAAATACGTGAAGGAGAATTCAAAGATAATAAATTAAATGGACAAAGCAAAATAATATATACTGATGGTACCATTTATGAGGGAGAATTTAAAGATAATGAACTGAATGGACAAGGTAAAATATTATTCGCAACTGGCAAAATTTATGAAGGTGAATTTAAGGATAATGATTTAAATGGACAAGGCAAAATAACACGTACTGATGGTACCATTTGTGAAGGAGAATTTGAAGATGATGAACTAAATGGAGTTGGTACATGGATTTCTCAAGATGGCACTGTCTGTGAAGGTGAATTTAAAAATAATAAATTAAATGGACAATGCAAAATAACATATACTGATGGTACCATTCATGAAGGAAAATTTAAAAATGGTGAACTAAATGGAGTTGGTAAAATAACATGTACTGATGGTAAAATTTATGAAGGAGAATTTAAAAATGATGAACTAAATGGAGTTGGTAAAAAAATACTTGCTTGTGGTGCCATTTATGAAGGAGAATTTAAAAATGATGAACTAAATGGAGTTGGTAAAAAAATACTTGCTTGTGGTACCATTTATGAAGGAGAATTTAAAGATGATGATTTAAATGGACAAGGTAAAAAAATACTTGCTTGTGGTACCATTTATGAAGGAGAATTTAAAAATGATGATTTAAATGGACAAGGTAAAATAACATATACTGATGGTACCATTTATGAAGGAGAATTTAAAAATGATGAACTAAATGGAGTTGGTAAAAAAATACTTGCCAGTGGTACCATTTTGGAAGGAGAATTTAAAGATGATGATTTAAATGGACAAGGTAAAGCAACATGTACTGATGGCAAAATTTTTGAAGGAGAATTTAAAGATTCTAAATTAAATGGACAAGGTAAAGCAACATGTACTGATGGTGCCATTTATGAAGGAGAATTTAAAAATGATGAACTAAATGGAGTTGGTAAAGCAACATTCACAACTAGCAAAATTTATGAAGGAGAATTTAAAGGACCTAAATACATCAAAAATTAGTTTGAATCAGATGCTTTTAAAGATATGATTTTGTTTGTGATTTTCAAAATATTTTGGATGTTGGGTTGTAGCTAGTTGCACTTTTATTTATATTTCTTGATAAAATAACTACAATTTTTATCAAAAAATTAATATTATTCAAATTCATTTTTTATTATTTTTATCATCTTCATCCTTTATCTTATATTTCCTCAACCCATTCATTCTTGCCACAAATACATTCATCATCTGCATTATGTCCTCCATCAATTCCTCCTGAGGTTCTATATTCTTCTTCCTCTCCATTATTGTTATCTTTCCCTTTGAATATCTCTCTATCAAATTCTCTATTAATTCATAACCAAATCTTGTTAATCTATCCTTATATACTACAACTACCTCATTCACTCTTCCCTCTATGGCCAAATGAATTATTCTCATCAAACCTCTTCTATTTAAATTTATCCCACTTCCTATATCCTCTATTAAAGTATAATTTGGATATCTTTCTTGTAACACTTTCTTTTGATGTTGTAAATCCGAAAGTTGACCTCTTGATGATACTCTTGCATAACATATATTCAATTTTCCTGTTAACTTGTCCAATTCTTCTAATCTTTTCTCACATTCATCCTCTGTACACTCTCTCTCATTTATAAATTTAGTCACATTGTACAATCTTTTACCTCCAGGTGTTCTTATAGTCTCAATCTTTCCTGATTCTTCCCAATTATAAAGAGTTCGTTGATGTACACCCAATAATTGACTTGCTTTTTTACCTCCTACATATTTTGGATCGCTCATAATAATATATAATATATTATATTTCTTATATATAATTTAAAGATAAATATATAAAGAAATATAATATTACTATATATTATGAATAAGGGAATTAACAATAAAGTTAGAAAAAAGAAAAATATACCAAAGAAAAAATTAACAAAAAAAGATGAACAAAAGAGATAAATTGAGACAAAAGAAATTATTTTTGTATAGAAAGAAGATAACAGATTATGTAGATGAATTACATTGGAAATCGATAAATTATTTAACCAAGAATTACACAACTATATTAATTGGCAATATGAGTGTCAAACGTATATGTGCAAAGGATGGTAATTTAACTAAGATGACCAAGAGAATAGGACAATCGATGCGTTTATATGTATTTAAGCAAAGATTAAAATATAAACGCGAATGTGTAGGAATAAAGTATGAGGAGATAGATGAGAGTTACACAAGTAAGATGTGTAGTAATTGTGGACAGATAGATAAGAATTTAGGTTCAAAGAAGAAATATGACTGTAAGGGTTGTAAAATTGTGATGGACCGAGATATGAATGGAGCTCGAGGAATTTACATAAAGAAATATATGTAAGGAAGGATATATGGGTGAGTTACACATCCTTAAGACAATCATTTAATGTAGAGGCTTGAAAAGTATAGATCGTAAAGATTTATATGAAGTAAGAATTGAATGGAATGATGGGTATCAATAGATATCAAGTTCAATGTAACGGAAATTATTCAAGTGCAAATATAGATTATGTTGGTGGATGGGAAAGAACTGTTGAAATTGATGAATATCTCAAAAAATCATTATATACGCATCATACTTTTTCATTAAAAGATATAAATATAAACAATATAACAGCAGTAGATTTGTTGATAAGTGCACCACCAATTTATAATCAAGAAAAAAATTTTATGGCATGTGCAAATGCAGTAACATCATTAATTGATTACAACAAACAAAAACAAGGAGATTTTTCTCAAGTTTCAAGATTATTCATATATTTTAATGCAAAAAGAATTAGAAAGGCATATAATGATAATAGATATATGCAAATTTCTGATGTTATCAATGGTATTTCACAACATGGATTATGCGTTGAACAATTATGGAATTATAATTTAGATAAAATTGATATGATGCCACTTAAAATATGTTACAAACAAAAAAACAATGATATTATTTTTTGTAAAATTACAAAGAGTATGGATCAATTAAAATCATGTTTAGCATTGGGAAAACCATTTGTATTTGGTTTTGATGCATATATGAACATATGTAATATAGTTGTGGGAAAATATGTATTAAATTTGCCAAAAACAGAAGATAAATATATTGGAGGTCATACTGTTAGTTGTTTTGGATTTTCTGATGAATTAAGAGCATTTTTGTGCAGGAATTCAGTTGGAACTAATTTTGGTAATAAAGGATACTTTTGGATGTCATATGATTATGTATTGAGTGATAAAACAAGCGAATTTTGGACAATTCTTTAAACTTTATCAATTGTTGAAGTTAAATATAGATTTTTTATTTGAATACTAAAATAATAATGTTGTTTATTATTATAAATAATGAACAATAAAACAATCATCATTTTAGCTGTCATTGCTATAATCTTCCTAGTCATCATTTGTAAACACATTAATAAACATAATCATCATCATCATCATCATGCACATAAAAATATTAATACATTGATTCCAAAAAATAAACAAGAACAACTCAAACCAATAGTTGATATTAAAATAGCTGAACCAGAATTCAAACATCATAAATATATGAATCATCAAGTGGCAATGTCTGATATTACCATGGTTAATCCAAGACATATGGCAAATTCAGTATCGACTTGTCCTTGTGGTAAGAATATTCCTGGTGGATGCAAATGTAAAAAGAATTGTGATTATTCTGGGATAACTGGCGAATGCATTGGAAATAATAAAAATACTGATTATAATACATCTGTTCATACATGTCCCACTGATAGAACATATAATATTATTCCACCACTTTTGGTTGAGCCACGTATGATCACCACAAATAATGGCATGAGATGTGATGCAAGAATTGAATCTAGTGTAAATGGTGTACCAAGTATGGATCTATCAAAATATGATGGTAGTATTAATCAAGAATATGAATTAATATCTGATGAATTTCCAATTACATCATCTAGTAATTATTTATCAGCAGAAATGACCAATGGATTACCACCATTATATCAACCATCTGAAGCATGTTTGGCAGGTTTAATAAATGATCCTAAAAAGTGCTTTAATTTATGAAAATTTTGATATTTATTAATGAAATTGTAATAATTTGACACTTTAGGTACTTCTATTTTAATATATATTCACTTTCACCATCAAAATAAAATTATATTTCATCAAAACAATAAAATGTAATTTTAGCATGTTCATATAAAAAATATAAAAATATAATTAATTAATATAAATAAATGGAAGGTATAAGTAAATTGTTTGTTTTTTTATTGTTATTAGCATTATTATATGCATTATGGAGACATCAACAAAATATTTTGAATACATCTAAAAAACCAACAAAAAAGAAAAGAAGAACAAAAATAATAAAAGTTGCTCAAGAAACCGCATCTGATAGTGACATGAGTAAATTTAGCATACCATCTGAAGAAATCAAACAAAAAGATACAGAAAGTTCAAGTGAAAGCATAGAAGATAATAATAAAAAAAGGGGATATAAAATGGATTCAATAATGGACAACGAGTCAATAAATAGTTATGGTAATTTTAGTTTTATTGAGAATGCCAGTCAAAATTCTGGAGATTATGATAACAATGATTTTTTTTTTCAAAAAAAAAGATGAGTAAATCAAAAAAATCGAGACCAATCGTTTATTTGGAAGTTGCAACAAAACAAAAGAAATTTGGCAAAATATTAATTGAATTATATGATGATATAGTGCCAAGAACAGTTAATAATTTTATGACATTATGCACTAATAAAAAAACAAAAAATAAGCAATCGTATCTAGGTTGTAATTTGCACAGAATCATTCCAGGTTTTTGCATTCAAGGTGGTGATTATGAATATGGTGATGGAACAGGAGGATCAAGTATATATGGAAAATACTTTGAAGATGAAAGTTTTGCGCTTGGACATGATAAACCCGGATTATTATCCATGGCAAATGCAGGACCAAATACTAATGGCTCACAATTCTTTATCACTTTAGATGCAACATCACATCTTGATGGAAAACATGTTGTTTTTGGTAAAGTTATTAAGGGGATGAATATAGTTAAAAAATTAGAAACATATGGATCTGAACAAGGTAAAACAAGTGAACTTATTAAAATAGTTGGATGTGGTGTTGAATCTGTGCCAATATAATTAAAAAAATTGTCTGGCATTTTGCTGACTGATTTTTTAACAAAAAAATTGTCTGACATTTTGCTGACTGATTTTTTAACAAAAAAATTGAAATTTATAATGCTTGTTATAAATTTCAATTTTTTTAACAAAAAAATTGTCTGGCATTTTGCTGACTGATTTTTTAACAAAAAAATTGAAATTTATAATGCTTGTTATCGCCTTTAAATTTAACACTGATTATTGAATTTTATAATGAGTAATGATAATTTTGGAATAAAAATTTATGATATTAATGAAAGTATCATAAATCAACAAAACTTTACCGGTCAAAAATTGTTGCATTGTTTCAACACAGAACATATTTACAAGCAAGTTATGAATAAAAAAACAAAAAAAGAAGAAGAAAAATCAATTGGAACCAGATATATCAATGAATTTTGTTCTAATGATATGAAAAATGCAATCGAAACAGGAAGATATTTTATTAAATTTGATGGAGGTTGTGGATTTATTAAATATGATGAAGAAAAAAAGAAATTTATTCCATATACAAGAATTGATGTTAAACCAGATAAGAAAACAAACAAATTTGAAGAAAAAAACATCGACGATACTTGGATCCCATGTGAACCAAAACCAACACATAAAAATGCAACTCATTGGCCACATTTTAGACCATGTGTTATTCTAGACAATGAAAAATGCAAAGAACAATTGAAAAAGAATCCATTGAAAAATACTTATGAATTTGGCAAATTTAATGATTTGCTTCAAATTTATGCATTTGAGGAAATAGAAGAATGTTTGGTTGATGTAAATACCAGTTTTACTATTGAATATATGGGCAAGAAATTCAATCATTGTATGTCAGATCCAGTTGACAAAGATTATTGCATTGTTTCGCATAATTCAATGGAAGTGATAATTCCAAATGAACTCAGAAATTTTGATGGACTTAAACAACTATTTGAAGTAAATCTTCCATACATTGAGGGATTTGTTGTTTATGACAATAAAAATAAAACAGTTTGTAAAGTGAGAAGAGATATGTTCTTTGACGCAAACAATACAAGATTTGAATGGCCAAACAGTAAATCTTCTGAGAAATTGGCAGAACGAGTAATGTTTAAAAAGAATTAATTTATTTTATCATAAATTAACAATTACATCCAGGTTTTACTTTTTAAGCATTATTCGTTCTACTCAAAAAGAATTAATTTATTTTATCATAAATTAACAGTTACATATAGGTTTTACTTTTTTTGTGATGTCAAGATCAATGGGTGTTGTATCATCATTTACATAAGAATCTTCATCATTATCATCAATTATTGGTTGTTTATGCATATTATACATATCTGTTGTGAGTATAGTAAATGCAGTTTCAATGTTTTTTCCATCCAATGCAGATACTTCAATAAATTTTATATTTTTATTTTTGCAGTATTCTATTGCTTCATTTGTGGAAACTTCTCTTAAATGTTTATAATCTAATTTATTGCCAATCAAAATAACAGAACATTTTTGGATATCAAGATTTTGTGTAACTTCACTATACCATCTATCTACATTTTCAAATGTTATTTTTTTAGAAATATCATATACTAAAATTACGCCAACTGATCCTCTATAATATGCACTTGTTATTGCTCTATATCTTTCTTGTCCAGCAGTATCCCATATTTGTAATTTAATGCTTTTATCTTCAACTTGGAGTGTTCGTGTACAAAAATCAACACCAATTGTGGCTTTTGATTCCACAGTGAATTCGTTTCTGGCAAATCTTGATGATATATTGGATTTACCGACACCAGAATCGCCAATTAAAACTACTTTATATAAAATATCATATTCCTGATTATTTTGATTAGACATACTATAATAGCTATATTTAGATATTTAACTTTAATAGACAACAAAATATTGCAAATTCAATTTTTTTTATAAAAAATTGAAGTTCTAATGACATGAATACATTATTCATAAAAATAGACATTAAATATGTCAATGGATAAATTCAGAGCACCAATATGTACAATCATTGGTCATGTAAATGTCGGTAAAACTACTTTTTTAGATAAATTAAGAAACACTTCAAATAGTGAAAATGAACCTGGAAAAATTACTCAAAAAATTGGAGTGACATACATGTCCTTTACAGCGGCCTCTGATATGCATCACGAATATTTAAATAATTTATTATCAAAAGCAAAAAAAAAAGTATTGATACCCGGTTTAATATTAATAGATACACCTGGACATGAATGCTTTGAATATCAACGAAAAACAAGTATTCAAATATCAGACATTGTAATTTTGATAATAGATATTACAAAAGGTATAGAAGAACAATCAAAAAGATCAATAAAAATATTTTTGGAAAATAAAATACCATTTATTATTGTTTTAAACAAAATAGACAAAATTTCGAAATGGAAACAACATGAAATGGCCAATATATCAGCAACTCTTAAAAAACAACATATCAATATAAAAAATGCATTTGAAAAAAGAATCAATGATATTAAATTGGAATGTATGAATAATTATTTTAATGCTGAGATTTATTATAAAAATAAAGATCCAAACCCAAACAAAGATGATTATTATGTATCTCTAGTGCCAGTTTCATCACAATCTGGTGAAGGAATTCCAGATCTATTAATGATGATCAACTTAATCACTACTAAATATATGCTTTCCAAAATCAAAATAAAACCAAATATGAACACTGGATTCATATTGGAAACAATTCAAGATAAGAAATTAGGTGAAATATCTACTTTTGTGTTAAAAAATGGACATATAGATATAAATGATAATATACTATTTATTGACAATAATAATGATATAATAGATACTAAAATTAAAAGAGTATATGTGCCAAATAGACTAACGGAATTAAAGGACAAAATAACACAATTCAAAACAATTGTAGATCAAGATGATTATTTATTTGGATTGAAATGTGATATTAATAATATTAGAGTTGGATCTCCTTTGTTGGTATATCACACTGATGATGAAAAAGAAAAATTAATGATCATATTAAATGAATTGAAAGCAAAATACGATAATGATATGAATGATATACTATTATGTGATGATGGTGTTGATATTTATGCATCCACATATGGTATGTTAATGGCAATATATCAAGTATTCAGAGATAAAATTAATATTAGATCAATGAATGTTGGAATTCCAAAAAAAAGACATATCATCAAAATAAGTGCATATAAAGATAGAAAAGTAAGAGAACATTTATTGGAACATGAAAAGAGTATTGCAAAAACATACAATAAAAGATATTTGGTTGTGATTGGTTTTGGTATAGAATGTAAAAAAGATATTATTGAAATGATGAATAGGGAACATATTACATATATAAATGATGATATAATATATAAATTATTGGAAAAGTACAAAAATTACGTTGAGGGAATCAATAAAAGTATTATAGACAAACATCCCGAATTAGTCTCACTAGTTGATTTGATGATATTAAAAGAATATATATTTACAAAGAAGAATCCTATAATTATAGGTGTTAAAGTAATGAAAGGTATTCTTAAGAAAAATATTATAATAAAAGCAATAAAAGACAATAAAGAATGTATTATTGGTAAAATCATTGGAATACAACAAGATAATGTGGATATTGATGATATAAGCGTAAATATGGATGTTTGCATAAAGATCGAATCTGATATGGAATATAGCATTGATTTTGATGATACTTGGACATTACATACATATTACGATGAAAATACACAATATATAATTGATAAATATAGGAATATACTAAAAAAAATTGAACTTTGAAATGAATGAAAATATACTTTTCTAACACTGACTAAATTAATATAAATGTCAGATAAGAGTACTAAATCAAAAAAACAAACAGAAGATAATAAAGTTGAAGATCAAAAGAAAGAAGCAGGTAATGCCGCAACAACATTAGCAGGATTAAAATTTGATGTCAATTTAATTAGAAGATTTATGAAGGATCATTTTAAGCAAAATTGTAAACAAACAGAAGCAAAAAAAGATGGTAAAACAATTACTATTATTTTAGCTCCAAAAATATCAAATGCTCATATAGCAATTGCTGCTGCACTGCAAGAATTGTATATAATTCTCATTCAAAATACATTAAATAATACTTTGAAAGATAAAAGTGGTCTTCATAACATTGTTAAATTAACACTTGTCAATGCAATGTACAAAGAAGCACCATTGAGAAAATATTATACAACAATTGCGGAAACATTTAGCGATCAACTCGATTATTCCAAAAATTTACCAATAGCTGAAAAAATAATGGATAGTCTTGGTGATGAAAAATTTAAAGCAACTAGCAATTTTAAATTAACGGGACCAGCAAGAAATATGTTGTGTTTTATACTTTTTAGTGCTTACTCCGAAATTGTATCAACTGCGCATCAATTCACCGAATTTGCAAGAAAAAATGTTATTAAAGTTCCAGCAATAATCTATTCTGTAAAAAATATTTTCCCAAAAGAACTTGCAGCACCATTGATTCAAGCAATTCTTAAAGCTTGTGAATTATCAGGTATTGTAGTAAATCTTAATAATGAAAAAAATGATGATGAAAAAGATGATGAAAAAGATGCAGAACCAGAAGAACAAAAAAAAGATATTAAAAAAGGTAAAAAGAAAGAAGAAGAAACAAAAGAAATCAAAGATACAAAAGATACAAAAGATACAAAAGATACAAAAGATACAAAATCAAAGAAAGTTGCAGAAAAGAAGAAAGCAGTAACCACTGATAAGAAGAAATCAAAGAGAGAAGAAGATTCTGATGATGAAAATCAAGCAAGCGAATAATAATAATATTTATGCTTAAACCATTTTTTTATAGTTAAATCATACATACTTTATATATTTCATCAGGAAAAATTGATAATTGAATTCAATATTTTAGAAATATATATCAATATCAATATATAATGAATATACTTACATTTTTTAATAACATGGATAAAATTGGTAAAGATTCCAATATGATTCACGATGATAAGAAGAAATTAAAAAATATATTTGATGATATATTGGAAAAAAAGATTATTGATATGTTGGATTACAAATTTTTAATTGAATTTATTGATAAGCCTATCTTAACAACATTTGACAGATTTTGTAAATTAATATGTAAAATAAATGCAACTAGTGCAAGTAATGAGGTAAAAATAAATCTGGATATATTAATGAGAAAATTGTATAGTGATTTTATGTATATGATTGGAAATGAAAATACATCACATGGACTTGTGGAGAACATTAAATTTGAAAATATTAAAATTGACAGAATACTGAATGAGTTTAATGAATTTATTGGCACTGAAGATCAAATTCATGGAATAGCACATATATGTAATTTTTTGTATAATTCAAACATGAATTCATTTGGATTATATGGATTTGCAGGAACAGGAAAAACAACTATAATTACAAAACTTGTGAATTATTTGTTGGCAAAAAATTATATAAAATCAGTTGTTTTGACAGCACCAACAAATCAAGCAGTAAACATATTGAAAAATAAATTTAATAATGATATCGATTTTTTGGTAAAACATAAATTAAATAGGTCTGGTGATAATTTAATAAAAGACTTGGACGATTTGAATAAATGTGGCATTAAAATCGAATTTGCGACATTGCATGGATTATTAGGTTACAAAATAGATTATGGTGTTAATGGTGAAAAAATATTTGTCAAAGGTAAAAAAAATATGTTAAATAAATTTGATTTGGTAATTATCGATGAATGTTCAATGATGTCATTTCAAGTTATTGTTGATATATTCACAGAAATCAAAAATAACAAATGCAAAATATTATTTGTTGGTGATCCAGCTCAGTTACCTCCAGTCAATGAAAAACATAGTTTGATCTTTTCACAAAAACAAGAAGATTTCAAACATTGTAAATTCAAAGAAATATTTGCACGCATTATCAGTAATTTCGATAAAGATCCCAATGCATTGACAGATCATCATAAAAATTTATTGATAAATACCATTATATCCCAATCATCAATGACTTTAGAAAAAATAGTCAGAAATAATGATAATGATGTGATCGGTGTTTGTAATGAAGTTCGTAAGTGGGTAATGGGACACATTCCTATCCCAAAAATTGGCAAATTTAAAGGTCCAAAAGTAAAATTATATAATTATGACACTAAAACTAAAAAAATCAATAATAAATGGTTCAATACTTATACAAAATATCTGCACAAAAATAAAAATGTAAATATGAGTAATGTTATATTAGCATGGACAAACAATCAATGTGATGAATACAATAAAGTCATAAGAGAATCAATATTTGGAAAAAAAGATTTAAATAAATTTGAAGTGGGTGACATTTTAATAATGTATGATTATTACAGTATGAAAACGAAAAATAATGATGAAACAGAAAAATCACAGAAAAATGGTTTTTGTTCATCAGAACAAATTAAGATTATTGAAATTGAACATGTATTGAAAGGTGTTGATCCATTTGCTGAATGTCTTCCTTTGAAAAATATGAAAATAAGAAATTTAACTGATATTGAGAATAGATACATAAAAACAATCAAAACAATAAATAATACAACAACAAGAAAATACAATGTTTGGAAATTGTTTGTTCAAAAATTATCGGATGTTAGTGTAAAAGATATTGTTCCAGAAATATATCAAATGTATGTAATTGATGATATAGACAAAGATAAATTAAGTAAAGACAGGGAATTTGCATCCACAAAAATTAGAGATTTGAGGACTCAATATAATATTTTTCATAAAGAAAATATTGAAAGAATTGAAAGAGATGTCATTAAAAATTTGTGGAAAGAATATGATATTAAATTAGATGAACCTTTTGCAAATGTAAAATTGGGTGCATCAATCACTACACACAAAGGACAAGGATCCACTTTTTATAATGTATTTATTGATATGGATGATGTTTTAAAAAATCCAGATGTAAATGAAGCCAAAAGATGTATATATACAGCATTAACAAGAACATCAAATGAATTGCATTTGTTAATTTAAATTTATCATAAATGATATGATAAAATGTTATTTATTTATTGTGATAATAATGATAAATTATGTATATGATTGCAAGAATGATGATAAGATGAATAAAAAATTTATTTGTCATAGTGAATTGTTCTGTTTGTCTTAACACTGCTCTTCCCATATAAGGTCCACCATGAAGTGGTCTTGTAAGATAAGTATTGTATGGAGTATCAACTGAATATAATTTTTCTGGATATGGATAATATGTTGGAATATAACTATTTACTTTCTTTCCAAAATCAACAATTGCTTTTTCGCCTTTAACACCATACCATGATCTTATTCCTGGATTGTAAGGTGGTGACACATATTTATATTCATTTACATATTCATCTTTACCACTATATGGGCCACTTATAAGATTTGCAATACCTGGGTAAGCTGTAACGATAGACGCAGCACAATCTACATCAGTCACTTCATTTTGTGAACCAGCTAATTTTCCGATTTCTTCTCCTGAATTGTTAGTCATATTTTATATATTTACAATATAGAAAATAAAATTTATAGAGTATTTTATTTATTTTAGTTAAACATTTTTTTGATAAATTCTGGAGAATCAGTCAATGTATTTCCCCCAATTGGTTTGATATTATTTAAACTTATTGGTTTTAATGTAGTGTATCTTACTATTTCAGTTATAATGAAATAAAGAACAATAATTACCAATATCCACATTACGATTTTTGAAAAGTTCATGTGGCGAAATCCAAAACCTTCATAAATTCCAAAACTGTATGGATTCTTTTCATAACATCTTCTATGTGCTATTTGATTATCATTAATACGATTTGCATATAGATCTTTTTTATCGATTGGATATTCCATATTTTCTCTTTCTTTTTTGACGCAACTATTATATTCTTGATTTGAATTATTCATTATAATATATTATTAGAGAAAAATTATAAAATTATAAAGATTTATATAATAATAATTTGTTGAAACTCTCTGTGTAAATTATTTCAATCAATTTATATATATTAACATATTTTGATTCAATACATTTTTGTAATATATTATCCATTTTTAAAGATTGTCTAAATACCTCATTCTTATTCACATTCACTGTAAAGTTATCAATCAGAATACTATATATTATATACTTTATCACATACACAAATTGGGTTTTAATGTAACCAACCGATAATAAAAAATCAATATTAATTTTCTCTACTATTAAATCACCAACAATCTTATTATAAATGGAAAATAATGTCATATTCACATCTTCTATTTTTATTGAATAATTATTATACAAATCAACATAATATTTACAATATTCCACAATATTAGTTATTTTATTTCTTTCCAAAAATGTAAATCGTATCAATTCTATCACATACTTGTATAATTTTTTATATTTCGATTCATTTACTATTTTAAATATACTAAACACATACACTTTTAAATATAACACATCATATAATGCATATTCAGTTTGAAATACATTCATCTTATGTATGTTCCAAGATATATATTGTACTGGACCCATATTTTTGTGCACTTTCAATAATTCATCATATTTTGTTTTACCTATAGCACCAAAATGTAATAATGCATCATATATTGTACATGATTTTTTTTCATTGTCATCTAAATTTATTTTAAAATATTCACACAATAATCTAGTATCAATGATCATTCTAGTAAATTTAGTGATTAGACTTTTATCACTATTGAATAATTGATGGTACATATAGGGTATATCAAGTGATTCAGGTCCATGCAATATTTTATATATTTTATCATTTATCATAATATTATGTATTAATAATTCTTTTTGTTTGTCATTCAATTCTGTTGGATCAACCAACCAAATAAAACTTTGAATTTGTATTGTTTTATCTTTTGTCCAACAAGTATCAAAATTTATTTGCATCAAAGCAATTTTTCCTTTATTAAATTCGTAATCAATCCCAACATATGATTTTTTATCAATGAGATTAACTTCAAGATTGTAAATAATGATATATAAACAAAATAATTTAAGTTTCATATCATTGTCAGATTTTGTCGTTATATAAGACACATTTTTATGTTGTATTACATTAAATTTATTTTGAGTTATCCAATATATTATTATTAATCTAAATATTTCAATGATATTCTTTTCATAATTATCAACAGATAACATATCAATCAGAGATTCTGAGTATGATGATAAAATACTTGAATATTCATTTGCTTTTAATATCTGAATATTTTCATTGATATAATAGTTTATTTTGTCAATATTGTTATAAGCATAGTTTATTGAATTTTGAATATTTTGTTTATATTGTTTGGCAACATTTATTAATATTTCCATAATATAATATATATTATACTTTTTTATTGCGTATCGTTCCCAATTATTTAATTATACATAAATGATAAGAACACTTTATGAGTAGACTTTTAAAATATAAAGATAGTTTAGACAGATTTATTAAAGATAAAAGTTGTTTATTTGACACAGATTCAATTTTGAATTCAAACATTGAAACATTATTATATAATAAAATCAAAGAAAGTGATAAAATTTTGGCCATTCTGTTATTGACAATCATGAATAATCAAAATAAAAAGAAAAAAATCACATTACAAGGTTATTATATGGCATCAATGATCGAATTTATAGTTTTGATCACAAAATTTATTAGTGATAAAAATAATATAATTAAGGCAAATAATATAGACGAATATCACAAAATGATAAATTATTTAATATCTTGTTCCAATAAATCAATTTGCCAAAACATCGAAAGTACAAAACCACACATTAATAGTAATAATATAGTAGATATCTTTTTAACCATAATGAAAATTTTCAATGAAAAAATGTCATTAGGTAATATATTATCTGATAAAAAATTTATATTGACAAATAATGAACCAAATGATACTTTAAAATGGTTTATAAAAGATAATTATGATCTTAGTATCAAATTAAAATCATTGAGGCAAATTGAAAAAACTTCTTTTATGCATTATTTGGACACTAAAATATGTTCAGTGTCAGCCATATCAACATCTGTGGGATGGCTCATTGGTTGTGGTGATTTAAAATATGTAGATGATGTAATACAATTGGGCAAAAACTTTGCAATAATGTACAAATTATTCAATGATTTTCAGAGAATAGAACAAGATATATTAACAAGTGTTGGATATTCAACAAATTATATAGTCAATTATGGATTGCAAAATGGTTATGAGTTATTTATGAAACATAAGCAAAAATTCATTGAATTTGCTATGTTATTGGATACTTACACTATGACAATAAAAGAGATAGTGGGACATATAGAAATTATTGTGGATGATATTATTGATCAAACATCGCCTGATCTCAAAAGCAATTTTTCAAATATTACTGGATTCACAAACTAAACCATTTAACCAAATAATAATATCATTAATATATGTTGCAAGAATATATAACATACAAATCAAATGATATTATTGTTTCATGTGTCAGAGCAAAATCAAATGATATTGACATAAATATTTATAATAGTATTGCCAAACAAATTATTGAAGAAAATGAACTTGGCAATTTAATTAATTATTATCCTCACAAATTTGGAACTGATATTGTTAATAAAATATGTGGAAATTGTGAGAAAATTATCATTAGAACAAGAAATAGACATGCTTTACAATGCCATATGTGCAATTGTGATATATTATGTGGACATTGTGTTAATTTGATTGTTGTGAATTTTAAACATAATCAAAAAAATTATGATATTTGTGTGAGATGCATCAAATTTTTTAATATATTTTGCAATTTTAAAAATTTTTTGATAAATCACAATGCTGAATTCAATTACAATAAAATAGATATTTGTAGATGGTTCAAAGTTAATGATAATACCATAAATATATTATTACTTGTGGCAAATAGACATAATAAATATATTGCAAAACAAGTGTTCGTTAATTACATTATACCCTACTTATTATTCGAATAAAAAGTTGAATAAATAAGTGTTTGTATACACTATTTTAATATTTACATCATAAAAATGAAAATAATTATCATTCTTATTATTTTACTATTGTCAAATGAAATTTTAGCACAATCAAATACCTCAAGTTCTGCATTGGGTATTCATTCAAAAACAAATGACACACAATTAAAAGCGGATTGTTTGTGTTATTGGCAAGGTGCTTCATATAGTTGTGGTGCATGTGCTTTCAATCATAGATGTTGTCATGGACAATGGAAACAATGTACTGGATATCCACAATGCAACTGTAGATGTTAATTTTAATATTATTTTTTTATTACATGAATTTCAATAAAAAATTGATAAAATATATCAATGAAATCTCTCACATAAATAATAATAAAATACATGACATTTAATTTACCAAATCTTGTTTTTACTATTGTACCAGATGAAACTAAAGAAAAAATAAAAAAAGAATTAGATGAAATATACCAATTATGTCCAAATTTAGATTCAAATATAATAAATAAAATTATTAATGTGCATAATAAAATTTCAGTTTTTGATAATGAACGTTTTAGAATAAAAAATAAATCAATAACACAATGTAATATATGTAAATATAGCATGGATCATTATTGGTTCCACAGAAATTGCAAATTATGCAACAAAACAGTATGTATAATATGTTGTGATCAATACGATGTGTCCAATATATGTGCACATATTGTCATGTGTATAAATTGTGTGCATTTTGCGAGGAAATTTTGCAATAAAATAAATTTGGAATTATCAACAGATATTTTTGCTGGAAATATGAATGGTAAAGAATATACATATTGCAAACAAATTATTAAAATATTATTATTGGTTGCAAATAGATGTAAAACAAATAAATATATTCCAAAATCATTATTTACTCATTATATTATTCCTTATTTTGTCAATGGTAATCTTGTAAAATCTTAATAAATGCAAAAAATTGAAAAATATAATAAAAAATAGTAATATCAACAATACAGACCAATGGATTTTTACACAACAAATTTTAGATTTATGTGGCAACCAAATTTCGATAAAAAAGAATCACAACAAGAATGGACTGAGATATGTGAACAAATACCAAATTTAAATATGAATCTTGTGAATAAAATAGTTAATATGCATCATAAAATTGCATTATCATATGGTAGTAATAATTTAAATAAATGTTGCAATATATGCAAAATATTATTGGATAATAGTTCATTCGATAACATTTCTTCTTGTTCTATGTGTTGTAATTATGTGTGTAATGTATGTCATGATGTTTATAAAGTTGACGTATTGGGAGAAGAATCAAATTTTGAAAATAAAATATGCATGAATTGTGTGTTATTCATTAAAAAGTTTAACAATTATCCACCAGAGGAATTATTGAAAGGATTACCTTTGAAAAGTTTTAATAATTTCATTTACATAAAATATAAATATTGCATAAAAAATATTAAAATATTATTGTTAATTGCAAATAAAAAAAATAGATATATTCCAAAATCATTATTTGTTCATTATATCATACCACATTACATCAATGAAAATTTTACTTGATAATTATCAGTAATTAATGTAATGCTTTTTTAAATTTTTCCAAAGCAACTTTTCTACTTTTTTCATACTCAATCATTGGATCAGGATAATCAATATCGTATTTATCACAATAATCATTCCATTGATGAATATGCGAATTATCAACATTTTTCAATTCAGGAACCCATTTTTTTATATATTCACAGTTTGGATCAAATTTTTCACCTTGTGTCCATGGATTAAATATTCTAAAGTATGGTTGTGCATCAACGCCTGAACCAGCCGACCATTGATGATTACCATTATTTACTGCTGGATCATAATCTACCAATTTTTGTGCAAAATATTCTTCACCATCTGTCCAATTCCACATCATTAATTTTGATAAAAAATTACTCACTATTAATCTACCTCTATTATGCATAAATCCAGTAACATTCATTTCTCTCATACATGCATCAACAACAGGATATCCGGTCATCCCATCACACCAATTGTACCATAATTCCAGATCTGTTGTTTTCTTTTTACTTTTTGCATTTCTCCAAGTTTTCCATGGCACTTTCTTGTATTTCTGCCTAAAATTCTTATTAGATGAAGCCATAACATATGGATATTCTGCCATGACATTATAATAAAAATCTCTCCAATACAATTGTTTAATCAAATCATTTTTATTCCCTAACACATCTTTAATTTTCCAATATACTTCTCTAATAGATACACATCCAAATTTATTATATGCTGATAATCTTGTTGTACTCAAATTCAAAATATTTCTTTCTTTGTTATATTTTGTAAAATCATCCATATTATTTAAAATTTTAACTCCATTACTTCTTCCACCACGAACTGCCAATTCATTATTTTTCTTGTAAAATATGTGTATGCTTTTTCTGAATTCATTATCAAATTTACTTTTATTACTTATGTAATTCATCATACTATTTTTTATTACATTTTTCACTTTAGTACTTTTTGCTTTATTAAAATAAGGTGTGAATTTTGTGTATACTTGTTCTTGATCAGTTAATATACTTTTTATAGGATTCAGTAAAATATCTTCACATGATATAAAATTAACTTTACATTTATTACATATTTTTTGTATATCATTATCTCTATCAATGGAATATGGTGTATAATCTCTATTCACATAAACAGTATTTATTTTATTATCACCAAGCAATTCTCCAATAATTTTATGTGGTTTTCCAAAAAAATAAAACATCCTTGAATTGTATTTTTTTAAATTGTCATTCAGATCATCCAAAGATTCCATCATAAATTGTACACAATTATCCGACTTGTATTCATTTTTTATCAATTGTTCTTTTGTGAAAATGAATATTGGAATTACTTTGTTTGATTCTTTTAATGCTTGCATTAATCCGGTATTATCATTTAGTCTCAAATCTCTTCTAAATATAAATATTGATTTATCATATTTTTTCATAATATAACCACAGTATATAAATATTTATATTATTTATAAATGAACAAGGTCAATAATTATAAAAAAATATATTTAAATGCAGTAATCGACATATAGTGGTTTTGTGACATTATATCCCATATCAAAACTATATTTTAGATATTTCTTTTCAAAATCCATCAATCCACCAGTAAAAGGTTTATCTGGCATGTAAATATTCATTGGATATCTAGTTTGATTTCCAACACAATTTGAATACAATTGATGATTGAATAA
>Ga0302186_10001252_pt1 | contig 21515 bp, 8 predicted proteins | sample II_Bog_E1_2_FD_198782 | JGI IMG/M metagenome (GOLD analysis project Ga0302186, IMG submission 198782) | Peat permafrost microbial communities from Stordalen Mire near Abisko, Sweden - II_Bog_E1_1 | ecosystem: Environmental > Terrestrial > Soil > Wetlands > Peat | place: Sweden: Abisko, Stordalen...
CAGCGAACAGAGTGAGGAAGGGGGAGCTAACAGTGACGCTATAGCTGGCCGATTTCATCATCAGACTGAACTTTTCCTCCTTGATCATCTTCCTGGCTAGCCAACTCTCACGGGCATCGGTCAAATACTTCTTGAGTTACGGATGCTCCAATATTTCGTCAAAGAAACCGTCCTCCTTTTCAGTAACTCTTCCTTCCAAAGTGAGGAGAGCACTACTTGTTTTATCATTTGAGTGTTTCATGATTGAGATAAAGGTGAGTCCCACCTCGACATCAAGCATGTATTTGATGCTGATGTGCCCTATCAGCAGGAAAGATCCCGCTCCTTTGAAGGGAATTTTAAGTTCCTTGTGAATGACTTTGGAAGGAGAGATCGTTCTCAGTTGGTCGTTGTCGAAATTCAAAAGGTCGTTGAGTCGGTATTTGTGGACCTCTTTGTAGCTGTCGGACACAAAGAAACTCAGCTCCTCTCCCATGAGCTATCTTTTGCTGATCTTAATCATGCGGCAGAACCCCCGACTGACTGAGTCGATGACCAGTTTGTAGTCGTTCTGCAGGCCAAAGTCTTACTGATTGCTCGAGTTTTATAAACCAAATTACCGCTGATCTTTAAAATGGCTCTTTTTGTCGTTCTAAAAGCGAACACGAATGGCGAAGGTTTCGGCCGTTTTGTTTTCCGAGACTTAAACCTCCTCGAGCAGTTTAGATGTGTCTTTGATGATGTCTTCGGCATAGTCCTTGAAGTTGGTGGTTGAGAGTAGGTACATTGAGTAGATCGCTGTGGCGTCGAAGCTGTAGATCTTCCTCTCACTCTTCTTAACAGATTTGTGGTAGAAGCAGTTTAGGGCATACATCTGGTCGATGATCAAGTTGCCCTTCTCCTGCATCCTCACCATCAGAGGGCTCTCTTGATTCACCTCCTTCCAAAAGGCTATCTTTTCATTCAGAATAGATTGGATGTCAACAATCAGCCTCATGAGATGTCCATCATAGGCCAATGCGTAGTCATATTCATTTTCGTATGTATTCAAAGTGTTTAGGTTTAACAGTAGTTTAAAGATCCGTTGTTCACTGCGCAGTTTGGCGCAATGGGCGAAGTACCTGTCCGGTTTCCATGCTGACAGACTGTGCAGGGCGTTGATTACCTGCTCGTTGCTGACGAGGAAGATGAGATACTCCTCGAAAAGGAAGGAGTCAGAGAAAGAGAACTCGGCAATTGAGTCTTTGTACATTTGGCGAAAGTAGAAGTTGGGAGCTGCGATTGTGGTGGAGTCGTGACAAAAGCAAGCGACGTTTCGGCACTTTCGACGATGCAGTTCGATCTTTGTTTTTTATACGAAAGTAATCTTGATGTCCTCCTTCAGCAGTTCCAAGTAGAAGACCATCAGTCTCCCACTGGGAATGTCTCCTCTCTCCATTTCACGCAAGGAGACCAGACGAGTGTCCATCATCCTTAATCCCAGCATAAATGTTAGGACCAGGAATAGGGCTAACAAGAACGTGTGTAAATATTACTGTGTCTGTTAAAGGAATATTTTGATGCAGGAGTCCACGGCAATGACCAAGAAACCTGCGAAGTATTGTCGGTTGTCATTAATGGTGCTAAAAATGAGGCCATGGTAAGTCTATAGACAAATGTAGATTGATGTGATAGCTAGGAAGGCGGGGTTGAAGGAGGAAGACTGCAGGAGTGAGTCACCGATGGCCACGACCAGCAGATATGCTTTCCACTTCTCAGTGCAAGCGAGGCAAGCTAATCCGAAAAAAAGAAGGGCCAACACTCGACTGTTGAGTCTAAGGAAGGGCGCCATCATAAAGGCACAGTTGAAGTCAGCTATGAGAACGAGAGTGAGAATCGCAAAAGATTGCAGTGTGGCGCCGTAGATATCGACCTCCTATCTATTGTAATGAACATATAGAAAGCCAATGAAGTAGACAATTGACGGAGGCACTGTTTAATTGAGTAGAAATTCTGCTGCTCTATGTTTGAAATACTGTTTTACAGCCCAAAACTGAATCATTTACTGATTGCAGAATGATAAATAATTTAAAAATGATAAAACAATCAATAATATAAATGGTTATGTTTATTTGTTTTACTTGCTCAAATGCCTCAGAGAGGAAATGTCTTCTTGTACTATTCTTTCTCTCATCGATATTGCATGGTAGTCACTTTATTAATTTTTCGTTTTTTTCTTCATTAATTTTATCCAATAAAATGATATTGATCATCTAATAATTTTGCAGTCAAAATGTGTTGAACTGTTTAGATTTATGATTTATGTTATTTAATAATCAGGTAAGCATTGGCATAAGTTAGAGTAGGCCATTCTGAATATAGAAGAAGGGACTCATAACAACTTTTACAAACATAATATAAATTTAATCTGTTAATTATTCTTAAGTTGCATAATTCTTGCTTCAAAATTTCAATATTTTGTATCATTTTACATTTTGCAATATAAACATATTAGATTAATTTGGTTTCATAGGATCAGACACTTTCATGAATAGTTAACTATTTTTATTATTCAGGTAATTGCTTAGATATCATTAGCTGTTTTCAATTTATAAATTTAATAAAATAATGGGAAATTAATAAGCAAAAGGAGGCCTCTTCGAACAAAATTAAAAAGGTGGATACTAATCTTTAAAAGAAGGAGCATCTAAAATATGTAAGTGCAGCCTAAAGACAAGACTCATCGGGTGGGTAGTTTGTTTTGCTGTTGGGTGGCTGTTATCATTATTTACCACCATCACTTTTCTTATAAATACCAACTTTAATCTATTCGCCATTCTGTTTTCAATCGGGCAGGTCATAAACATTCTCGGGTATATATAAAGGAATTTAGGTCTTGCTTTTTAGCCACTCCCAAAACTCAGGTCAAGGACATGTTCAAAAAAACTCGTTGGTTGCTAACAATCCTGTATTTAGGGTCAACGATTGCAACAATTGTTCTAGCTTTTGTCCTGCCACCCAATTTAAAATTATTGATCCTAATAACTTTGATCATCCAGATCATAAGCTATTATCTGTATACCTTTTCGTACGTGCCATTTGGAAGAAAAATACTAAAGAAATTCTGTCAATGCATATTCATTGAATGATGTATGAGCAATTTACTCATTATACGAATTATTTACTATATTTGGCCTATTAAACAGGAGTTCAAAATCAAAATATTCTTTTTGTAACTTCAAACATGGATAATTTTACATGAAATTTGGAATATAATTCCATACATTTTTGTCAATGATTTTTAATGAGAATTTAGATCGCACCTAAGAAGGAAATACGATAGTTTTAATATTCACAAAAAATCATCATCTCATGGTGATATTTCAACAGTCTGTTTTTTGTCCATGTCAAACTAGACCTATTCTCGCTATCCATCTGCTGTGATTTATATTCCTTTGCCATGGCGCTTGCCCTGAAGCCAATTTCCTTCATAACGAGATCCATTGATGGCAGTATAACTGCCATATCCGTTTTTTTCTCCATTTTAATAACTGCCTTGGTAAACATTTCCAGAATGCCAAGTTGTCTTTCCTTTGCCATGATACTCTCCATTTTTAAAAAATCCCTCGTACTAATGAGTAGCTGCTCTAAAAACTCCATGCCCCTAAAACTTCCCGTTCGCAAATTCTCCAACATACTATTTACCATCTACAAAATGAATTTAACCTTTTCCACATTTTTGGTTATTTTTAAACTTGCCTTCGTAGACATATTGATTTTTTTTTGTAAGTTTTCCTTGACCATCATAGCACTGGTTCTTAAATTCTCCTTCATAAATTTCGTCCCCATTTGATGAAGTATATTTTCCGTTGACAAGTTAATTTTTTGAAAAGAGTCCTTCATAAATCGCTTCGTTTTCTTTTAAAATTCCTTTTCCAGTCGCTTGATCATTAGACCATTATCCATCATAATAAGAACCGTTGGGCCAAATCATTCTGCCTCTGCCCTATTTTTGTTTCCCTTTCATTTCCCCTTAATAAACCTCGCCTCTTCCATATAATATCTTGAATGTTCCTTATTTAATCATCTATATTTTAGATGCGGAGAATTGCCTATTTAGAGTAGAATGCAATGAACTTTTGATATTGTTAATAGTAATGGCTTCCCTTTTCGAAGTGGCTAGATTCTTGGAGGAGGAGACAGGCTCCACAGTCTAGCAATCCTTGCAGATCTATGAGTTGCCCATAAATAAATTATTTTTCAATGATTAATTATTAATACCATCCGATAGTTTCTATTCAACAATTAATTGGATATTTGTTAATAAATATGCAATCTACAAGCTTATAAGCCGAAGAGTTTCATAATTACTAATTTATGAGCTCTTCATATTAAATTATATTCCGTAGAACATTTTCGGCTCATATGGAAATAAGTCATAAGAAATGATCTCAATCAATTATTTTCATCATAATTCTCTTCAATATCGATTTTTTACAACTTTAAGATTACATTATAAAGATCAAGCAGCTACAGGTAATTCATTTTCATCAGAGTCGAATTCTCTATGTACCTAGAGTAATTCAGAAAACTGATAGACTCTATAGGCAATAATTAGGCCTATAATTCTGAAAATTGCCTCGATAGGATATCCCCAAATCATGTAGTTATTTTTGAAATTTTCGAGGAAGGGCTCGTCGTCAGTTTTGACTTTAACAAAGACGCTATATATTTAATTATAGAGAAGAAGGTAGAGTATAAAGATGTTTAGGAGTATATAAACCTTTGTAAGGAAATAATTACTTGGGCCTACTACGAACAAGAATCGCGACAATAGAGAATGCTTGCAATTAATAATTGGGCTATTTCCGCACAAGAGGAAAGAGAGAAAATAACCTGCGATATCAATCTTGTAAAAAGAACTAAAATTTCTCCAAAAACTAAAACTTACTTGAGAAGATGAACGCGTTCTTTAATAGCCAGCATAATTATAAAACTTTCGGATTAAATTCACATAATCCAAAAAAGATTAATGACAAACCCATTAAAATTAATAAATATAACAATATCTGCATTATTCATCATATTTCTTTTATTTTATTTATTTGTTTTGAAAGATTAACAACTTATTAATAAAAAAGTTTTAAACTTAATTTTAAAAATAATAACCTTTTTCTTTTTGAGAAGCTTAACAAAGAAAAATTAATCCTTTAGAATATATTTTTAAGAATCAACGATAGAAAAAGTGTAAATATAATTGATACTGTTAAATGTGAAATCATTAACGGAGATGAAGCAAAATATAAAACGCTATATAATCAATCCCCAATAGTTTATCAATTAATTATGATTATTTATTAGAATTAGACAAAATTATGACTGGATCAATCATGATTAAGTACTCAACTACCCTAGTTCATTTGAGTTCCAGAACCCCATTCCAAATACTGCTCTTTCTAAGCCTCACTGTATTCTTCAATTAGGCCTCTCACAGTCTACCGACTATCATCAAACTCCTCTAGACTGTCTCTAAACATTGATTCTTTGCGATAATTTTCCATGAACGCTTTTCTTTGCATCAACTTATCATATTGATCTGTCATTCTTTTGAATAGCTATATATATTTTAAAATACATAGTGAATGCTTGTATTGTTTGCCATCATCAAGCCACTGACTTTGTGAGCGGTTTAGACATAGGGACTTTTTTTACTAAGAGCTACCTGAATTGAAGCGGGCCCCCAATCAATAAAATTGGCAAGTTTCTTTTCTCTCACTCTTTGAAGAGATTTATGAATTTGAGTAGCATCTACCTCACCTTGGATAATATTGAGTATCGCCATATATTTTCCCTTTTTTGTTGGAGCACTGACCATAATGTTATTTGGATGTAACAACCTTCTCATTACATCCAGTACTGTAGTTTTCTTAATGTTCGATGTTTGTTTATCTACTGTTAGAGGGGTGTATCCAGTCATCAGAAAATGACAGCGGGGAGTCGGAATTAGAGAAGCTAGCATACCAACCATATCATTGTTCATATAACTAGGATATCGTAAAGTCGTAGTAGATGCTGCCATTACAGTCGAAACGAGGGAATTAACCTGACTAAAGTTTGGATTAGCTATTTTGAGTCGATCAGAAGCAATTTTATTCAAAGCTGTGTTGTCCAACACTACCACAGAGTCAGCATTATTTACTAATCTCTTCAGGGTGAGAATCGAGTTGTATGGCTGAACAACTACATCAGATGTTTATTGCTGATTGGGAAAAACAGAGTAAGTCGAAATCACTTTTTTTGAATATTTATCGCTCAATTTTTATAGCAAAAAACTCCCAAGTCCACTACCCGTTCCTCCAGCAATTGAGTGTAAGATTAAAAAACCTTCCAATGATTCAGATCCATCTGCTTCTCTATCGATCATCTCCATAATATCTTATTGAAATTTTTATCCCTGCGCAAATCCTGTGGCCCAACTATTACCAGCTCCTCCTCCCTCCTTGGAAATGAAAATATTTTAAGGGTTATACAGATTGGCATAGGGACTGACTTGTATTGTATTTATGACCTAATTTAAAATGGAATTACTCTAGGTTCCAAATCAACAAGAATGGATCTTGGGATGTAGTGATCATCATCAGCTTGATAAAAAAATACATCTTTTCTATCCTCGACTCCATGATTATTGGATGTGTATTCCTCCAAAACTCCCGATGGACTTATTCCGTGCTCTCTGCAGAGCTGCTTCCAGAATTATGCTCCAACTGACTAAATAAAGCTTTACTTTGATTGCCGCATTGACCAATTTGGATGGTGATGATTTATCTGGGCATTGATTAGCTTATTAAAGTAATATTCAAAATGCAAATGCGCTCATTATTTAAATAAATTAGAGTATAATTCAAAGCAATACAATATCTTTATCGATCTATTGAAAGTAATAACTCTTCAATATATTAAATAAATAAACAAGAAACTAAAATATTGAAGGTTCAAGTGTAGAAGTTATGATAAAAACTGAACTGAAATAAAACAAAGATTTGATAATTTAATTAAAACATTTTTTTATTTTATCACAAATCAAATAGTATTCGATAAAATTCACTATCTGCTGTCATTATTTTTTTACTACTGAAAAGTGGACTTTTAATGGACTCATGAAAACATTATAATCAATTGCTTTTTTAAATATTTAAATATATTGTATAGAATGGAATAGTTTATATCACAATTTAGCACTTTACTTTAAATTTAATCATTAATTTATTTGGAAATATATATTTTAAGTAAATATTTTAACAGAAATCAAAATCTAATTACCAATTGGTTTAGAATTGTGAGAGAGGATCAACAAACTTCCTAATAAAAGAGATACATTTTATATTAGACCTGTTATTCTAAAGTTGGGAAGTAAATCGGCTAAAATAGAAGTAAGAAGTAAAATATATATTAAAGATAACCAAAATATTTTATTGCTTTAGAGTATATTTCAATCCATCAAAACAATCATATCATCGAAGGGATATCTTTTCTAATTTGGTGAATAACTGACTCTCAAAAGTTACACTAAATAAGTGATATTTATACATCTGCCTTTCTTAATAATTGCTCTAAATCAATAATATTTATATCATTGATATCCCAATTGTTACTTTAAATAATCTATATTTATACGTTTATATTATTCAGAAATAACCATACATCATATCTAATACATCTGAGTAACTTAAAACAAGTACTTAATTAATAAAATATTGTAACTTGCTTGTTCTAAATCCAATCAAACTCGGCGTTTATCAAATAAAAAAAAAATTATTATTATTTGTAAATAAAGATGCCTTTAATGTTCATTATTATTTACCAAAATATTGAGAAGTATTAGATATAAAAATAAGATTAGATTCATTAATTCTATTCTTCATTTTTATTGAGTTTTAAAAGAAAACGCTTTTGTATTTCTTGTTTATTTAAAGGCTTTAATCTTTACAGTGGAATTCTAACAATTTTAAATTGTCTGATAGTATTTTCTTTCATGCAATCCTCTTTTTAGAAAATATTGTTTGATCTCTTGTCAATGAAAGGAAGAAAAGTCTATTAGTGATGTTTTGGTTCTATACTGCTAATGCTATGTTTCTTAATAACACTAAATATCAAATAATTTACTTGTTATTATTTCCAAGAATAGAATGTTTATTTTCTTTTTCCTTGTGTGTATTTTATGACAGTCTAAATATAATCTAAAGTACAAAAGGTTCGTAATTTACATGAAATAGGGATTTCTTTTTTTTGTTGACTTAGTTGTATGAGCCCGAGGTTTTTTATTATCTTAGATGAGAGTAAACAATCTTCTGTTATAGAACATATCTTACTCTATCTTCTGATCTTTTTCCTTAATTTGTTTCAGAAGTTAAAAATTCAGTTTTTTGTATTCCAGTAATTCTTGACTGAGATTTCCCAAAACTAATTTATGTGGCTTGAGATGAAGCTTCTCTTCTATCATAAATATATTAAAATTAATTCTATAAACTTTGCCTAAAGATATTCAATAACATTAAGGCAGAAAAATTAATAAATATCATCCTTTTATAAATTTTATGGCTCGCAAACAAAACCAATTTAGATAAGCAGATAGATAGATAAATAGATAAAAAAATTAATTTTTTTTACAAGATATGTACTTTTGGTCATTGACCAGAGATAATATAAATTATTTTTCTTAATTAAGCTAAATGAGAGCATAAAAAACTGAATATGTTAGTAAAGATAAATTTTCGCAAATCCATTTACTCTTTATTCAGAATATTTTTTACTATTTGAAAATAGTATTCTTCAAGGGATTGAGTCAAAATTTCAGTCAATAATTAGAATTATCGATACATTTCTATAATTTTATTGAGATTTAATTTTCTTTATTTTAATTAAATTAAATTTTCAAATACTTGCAGTTGTAACTTTTCAATATTGATGTTTTTTTGAATTTTATTCATGTTGCTTATTTTCAAATTATGTCCATAAATCCATTTAAATTTTGTTCAGCATGGACATATTTTTCTTGACTTCCTGAAGATCGATATTTGACTGACGATCAATTTTTGTCATTAATTTTTGCTAAAATCATCGTTTGTAGTTTGAGAGGCAAGAAATTCTTAGTTGACTATTCTCTTCCGAAATTTTTTTTACCGTGAGGAGTTAAAGTCAATTTGAAAACAAGCCATAATGGCTTCTTAATTAACAGTTTTTAACTTTGATTTATTTTCTGATTTCGATATAGATGTTCACAAAAAAAGAATAAAAATCTTCTTAGCCCATTCTGCATTAATCAGTTGTTTGAATATATTAACTGCCAGAAGATTGATTTTTTACTTTTCCACATATCAGGATTATATTTTGTTGATAAAAATCTTAGACTCTTCTCTTTGGTTGAGTTGCAAAAAATTGTAGTTTATCTCATTATATATATTTCAAGTAAATGCTAATTAATGGCTTCCTGATCTCTTGATTTGAAGTGTTTTCTTTGGATGAAAAATATTGTATATTGTTATTTTTTGGATGCAACTTGTAAATCGATCCAATTAAATAAGTCTCAAAGATTTTTTAAGTTATGAATCATCTTTATGAGAGAGATGTAATTGGAAACAATTTAGCCATTAAACCCCATATACTTCTTCTTTTTACGAGAATATATCATTTGGATAGAAAAATTGAATAACAGCCATTTGCTGAAAGACTGATTCAGTCACTTTATCTTTAGGCTAGTTGTACGATGAAATTTTTTCTGAGCAATCCATGGATATGGTTGTGTTTTATTTTCATCACTATTTCATCAGATGGCAATCGATTTCTCCATGTCTAGATTGATAACAATCATTTTATACCCTAACAATTATTGAAGGAACTGGAGTTGATAAACTATTTTCGCGTGGAGTTTTTTTTGCAGTGAGGATTAGTTTGGAAAGAGTAGAAGAATGTGCGAATTGCCACCAAATATACGAATTGATTTTTACGTATAATGGACTGATTTTCTATCGAGAGATTATTCATTTACATTCGTATTTAAAGAGGCTGCGTTTATTATGATGGATTTGAGTTTATAGAAATATCTTACTTTTGTACATCTTCTCCAATAATTTAAGATAATTAATATGGAATAGTAACTCAATAAATGACTTAATGAAATTTAATTTATATTGTGATTGCAATAAATCGTTATTTGACTACTATGAATATTTTAATTCATCCTATTTAAGGACTTTGGAAAATAGGAATAGGAATCCAATAAATATTTAACTGTTCGAAATGAAGAACTATTAACATTAAAAATAACTGAAGTTACCCTTAAGCATAGGAAATTTATAAATGTTGATAGAAAACTGTAGATGATAGTCTAAGAAGCCTCATTGACTTTATAACTCCAAATACTAATGACATTATCTATTTAAAGCGAAACTACCATGAAATAAACTAAAATCTTGTTACAAGATAGTTTTCAGATGATTACAAATTCGCTGATAAGCTGTTGGTTAACTGAATTTTATAGGATTATAGAGAATCATTCATACCTTCCAAATGTATCATCAATGAGTTTTTTTGCTTGAGGTGTAAAGTTGTAGGATTATCTCAATTCCTTCAAAATTTATTGGCAGTTACTCCAATCATTCATGCAAATTAATTCAGCCGATTCCAATTATATGCTTGAATGATTGGCATATTTTATAATTATCTGGGCCACATATTTTAAGATTCCAGCAGAAGACTATCGGATACCACTTGATTTTATCTTAGTAATGATATCTTTTTCAAATTCATAGTTTACTGCTATTTACTCATAAGCCAGTTATCTCATTGATTTAAAAGACGACGATAAGTCAGATATCCAACAGTCTATATCATAAGAAACGATGCGAGTCTGGTTCTTTTCTCGTAAAGCCCTATAAAAATTTTATATCTTCAACTTGTTTGCTTCTACTTGTTTATCTTTTCTCCATTGTCTAGAGTAATCTCTTTTTTATGCTTTTCGACTTTAGATTCTTTATAACTCCTACGGCGTTATAGAGCCGTTTCTTATTTGCTATCTGATCTGTTATTGCTGATATTTTTCTTCTTCATAATGCTACAGTCTCCATTGCCTAGAATACTATCTTTTTTATTAATCGCGCCTTTCAACCTTTTAGAGCTCCGATGACGTTATAGATCCGTTTCCTATTCGCTATCTAATCTACTATCTCTTATTTTTCTCCGAGACCAGCCTTGTAGCATTTGGTTTTTGCATAACTTACTGAATAATTATAGGATCAGTTCATAATGCATTTGATAAGTATATCACTTCAGAAAATTAAAAAGTTAAAAAATCAAAAAATAAACAATTTGTTGGACAAAATCATTCCAATATTATGTAAAAGTAAGATAGATTAGACATACTTATGTGTTTGAAATTTAATTTTTATCTAAATTTCTTCAAACAATACCAAATTAATTTGATAAATCTTTAAATTGACTAATAATTTTACTATTTCAAGATAATCTATCATTTCAATTAGATTACAATTCTCAAGCTCACTTCAAATAGATTGTAATTTGTATAATTAATTGCAATGAGCATTAAGATTTATGATTATTCTTTAAAATAAGTTAATTTTTATATTCTATTTTACATTTACATAAGAAATAATCATATCACTTTAGAGATAATATGTTTAAACTTTGGAAATTTCAGAAATAAAGAAATGTTCAAACAGACTTTCACTTCCAATTCCGCTATTTCATGATTTGGAAATACAAAAAATCACTATATGCAATTTAGGATTGAAGATGATTATTTTGATTTTGACTATGAGCCATTCAATACAAAAATTATTTAGTGAGGTTTATCTGGTATATGGTGAAATTTCTTTCCTCTGCAAAACAAAGTTTATTTGATGGGTAAATAATAGATTATTTTTATTTATAACTAAACCAATGCTACAACCAATAGATTAAATTTAAAAACAAGGAAAATTCATTGAAGGAGCTCTGATTTTGAAATTTACCTTGAAGTTTAAATCTAATTACGATTAAATTTTAGTATTATCAGTTGTCAATAGTTTTGGATCGAGCGCCATCACAGTTTCAATAATCTTCGCTGAAAAATAATTTATTGCCTGTTTTTCTCCTTGATCGAATTTAAGCTTTCGTTAAATCTTTGATTTTTCTTTTTATTATATTCAAAACTTTGAGCAAACATATATATATATATGAATTCAATGGGACAAGATTGTTGCCTAGAAGTAGTAGATCTTTTTCACAATGATATCAAGAAATCCTTGATTAGAAAGTTCATATCTATCTATCTGCCTGATATTCTTTTATTTTCAAAATTTTGATCTTGATACTATCGAAGGGTATCACAACAATAAAAATTAACATTAGAAACAGTAGAAACGAATCAAATATTCATCACTCACTTTTTTTATCTAATTTTCTCCAAGATACATAATTTGGTCTTAGCTTAAGCTGATAGTCATGATTTTTGAAAACTGGGAGAATAAAGCCTCTGAATAATCTATTGAGGCTGCATCTTTTTGTATTGAGCGGAAGAAACCTGTCCTTCTAGTTCGTCCTTTATCAAGGAACAAATTATTTATTAAATTGAATGCAAATCATAGCAACTTTTGTTAGATTTTTTAATATCAGAATTGCCAATACCTGTAAATAATAATATAATATCTTTTCAATAAAATTTAAATGAATTTTTCATTATTTATTTTTATTTAATTTTCCAAAAAAAAAAAATTAATTCCGAAGGCAAAATTTTAATTAAAGTAATGATACTGATTGACTAATGATTTCTCTACTTGCAAAAGATGGAGAGATAAATAGACAATATTTATGTTTGTATATTTTATTTGTTTAATGATTATCTTTGTGGCCTCTATTGTAAATAATTAACATATTCCAGCAAACACTACTCTTGCTGATTTAAAATATCTTATATTTAAAAGGAATTAGAATAATTTATGAAACATTCAATACTGATTCATAAGTGATAGCTGAATTACTGACAAACTAATAATCGTAATAATATTCATATTTAGATATTAATCAATGAATTAACTAGTGTATTCTTTAAATTATAAATTATTCTGCTTATAATAATCATGATAACGTAATTCTGTTATTATAATTTTTCATATTCAAAGATTTTAATATTAACAGATATATTCAAAAGAATCAATTAGCCAAGACATCAATATTGTTACTTTACAACTCGAATATACTTTAGTAGAATCAATTTCCATTTATTCTCCGCTTAAAGATCATTATCTTATCATATTTGCCATATTCTTACAAATCAGTAAAATTCAGCCGATATCTCCGAAAGGGGTTTGGGGTTTGATTGATGATGTCTTCGATTTTCTTGCTGGTAATTTCATTGAGAGTTTATACATGACAAATTTCGCGGCAATTCCACGACATAGGTTTCTTAATATAGTTCCTACCATAATTTTCTTTGAACTTTTATTCACTAAGAAGGCTTTGATGGTGCTTTTTTTCTCTCCCATAAGCGTTGTACCAAAGTTAAAAAGAAAATTTAATTGATTATGCAACAAGTGTACTCCCAGAGGTTGCAAAAGTTGTGTAAATATCTATTGTGATCTTAATTATTTTAATTTTTTATTATGACCTTAAGTATATCTATTTGAGGAGACTTGTATTTACATATAATATTAGAAAGTGCAGACACTTCAAATGTAGAGCTATGAAAATTTTCTTAAGTCAGCAGCCTGCAATCTTGATACACTTCGGGATTGGTGCAAAAAGCACAAAATTGACTTCAAATCGTTCTCAAATACATTACCACCTTGTGCCCTACAATCAAAGGATGATCAATAAAAAATTGAAATGATGCCATTTTTTAATCTAACTGAGCCTGAGATAAACTATGAATAATATGGTATTCAATTCCTGAATATGAGTGTAAATGAAGCGATGTTTTCTTTAATGTCCCCTCAAGCATAATTGAGCAAAGTATATAAAAACACTTTGTTTAAGAATACTGCCAAAGTCTTTTATCTTCTTTCCAAGATAAAAACAAAACCACTTCAATTGGCGTCAATTCTATCTCACTTTCTTTTGGTGTAAAATAATGAAGTCAATATTGATAGAATTAAAAATATACTGGTTCTATTCTTATTCACAGAATGTTGGTAACTTTTCAATGGAGATCAGTAAAATCGTTAAAATGAGACAATAAGATAAATTATCGGATAGGCTTTTCACAGAATTTTTTATCTGCTATATGATAAGTAAGAGAGAGAAAATGAGATATTCTTAGTTTTTTTATTAAATTCTAATTTTATATTTCACGAATACCTTCAAACGGCTTTAACTTTTCATTTAATGGCCTTGCATAAATTAAAAAAATCGGAATAAAAACAGTAAATGACTAAACTCATTGAGAAAATATGGAAATAAAAGATGGGTGGCTTCAAAATTAATAATATGTATATTGATTAAAATAGCATTTTCATGAAACCATAATAGAAAACAGAAAAAATTATCTAGGCATATGAATCAAAAAATATTAAAAAATATATTGAAAGTGAGAAGGCTCAATCAAATTCTATCCCAAAATAATCGAAACAATTGTCAATAAAGAGATTAAAAAACAAGGCTTTATACAATTGGGTGGCAATTATTTCAGAAGATATTAAAAAGTTATACATTGAAAATGTTTATTTGCTAATAGATGGTTTTAAATAATTTTGCCTTCGATAATATGAAGGATGTCAGCCAATACATAAGTTAACTTGTTAGATAATGAAAGTTATTGTCAATTTAATCAAAAAAATGTAAAAAAAGATCCATTACAGACTAGGAGGGTCTAGCCTTTGCAAAGGAATTTACATACAAATTTGGGAATTAATTGATTCTCAGTACGTGAAGAATTCTTTATATTCTTAAATTAAGTCAAAAGATATCCCAGATGAGAATTTCAATATATAAATCTTAGGTATATTCTAATTATGTACTTCAAACAATGGAACAGTTGATATAAAGAAATTAATAAAATTTCATGAAATAAATGGCTTTGAAGAATCCTTATCAACTATAATGCATTTAAAATTAATAAATAATGAGTAGAATTGCAATATTTTCCATCAGCAGATCTACCAGTTCCACAAACATTTTTCAAATGATTCATTTTAAGCTAAAGTTTATGGTCTTTATTAGCTACACGCTAAATAACAAAAACTAGATGATAAAACTTTATTGATGATTGCACAGCTGATGGAATTAAAAAATAATAATATTCTGCATAATCTATTGGCGAACTATTTATATGTCCTTTTCATGCAAAAATAGAGTTCTCGTATTTATTAACAAATTGAGTCATATAGAATATTATTAAATAGTGAAATTGAAAATTCAGTTAATAAATAAAGAGGATGCCTTTTACTGCTGATGGTAGATGTTCTCAGAAACTTTGAGAGGTAATAAAATCTGAAATTTGGTTCTACTTCATTAACAGCTTCAACCAATTGCTTTCAATTGTTGAGAAGGAAGGAGAATTCTGATTTTTTTATGACTTATTCAAATGTTTATTATCAGCATGGTTATTTCAAAGAAGCTTTATACTTTCTTTAGCTGGGGGCTTATTTTAATCTGGAATCTGAAAATGAAGTTTCAATAAAAAAAAAAGCTATAAATATCTATTAAAAGCTGTATTTATCATTTCGTAATTTTCTTCCATTCATACAAAAAAAACAAAATATGAAATAATAATTATAAATTCCTGAAAAGCCTTAAAAATTAAACATTTAAAAAGCTTTATCTGAGATTTCGAGACTAATTGACCACCTAAATCGATAAAAATCTTTTTTCAAAGGAGAAATAATAATAAAGAATCAATTATCAATTTGGTAGAGTATTTATTGCCCAGTACTCCAATTATTTATTGAAAAAATCAGCGGCATGAACGACATTAATTAGATTTATAGCAATATTTTAAATGGCAATATAATTTATAGAATTATAAATGCCAAAATGGAAATAATTCTTTCTTCTACTTTAGACAATTATAATTATGCTTCAATTATAAATGAAGTATAATAACTTCAATCTTGTGATGATCAGATTACATTTTATTAATTTTTGTTGCAGGATTTAAAGGTACAGCAGACTCATCATAAAATGTAAAATCTATTTCTTGACAAATTACTTAAAAACAAGTGTAATGAAAAGCTTTTGCTTTATTTACGGTCAAATCTTCTTGAAGACTGCGATCCGATCACATAAATTACAACTCATCACCTATGTTATCTTATCAAATTCTACTATTCTGATCATAATTACCCTAAGGCTCTCAGCATTCTACATATTTTATATGAGAGAAAGAAAAAAATATCAAACATCATCGAAATGTATCTCATATAACTGTCATGCAAATGTATTTGCATGCTCAGTTACACTCTTGAAGAATCACTCTTATTCATAAAGAATAAATGCCTCGGGCAGTCTATAAAAAATCAGAAAAACTTAAAATACTTGTTGGACTTTTATTTCAAGATATTCAGAATGATATTTAATCGCTACACTTTCTAAACAAAGAAACAAAATGTATTACTAATGGAGATTTTCTTCCAATTGATCAAAGATAATTAAATTTTGGATTCTAATCAATTATTTCTCAATGATTCTATATTTTATCTTATCCGTTTCGTTATCTAAAAATTCTACTGTTGTGCTGAGATTGCATAATAGGGTCAAAATATGATGCAATTTTTTAAAGACCATACTCTTAATTTCATCCCTTTCATCAACTACCTGCTAAAAAATATATCCATCGATAATGAAAAAGCAGAAGTGATTGAAATCATAATAATAAAAGTTCTGTCTAAACACCCTCATAAATGTGTTTGGATCATTGCATTTCTTTATAATTTTGAAATATGCACATTCTAAAAAGAGATGATGAGTTAAGATGAGAAAAAAGAAATAGCTCGTATCAGCAGCATATCTAAAAAACTTAAGATTTTGCTGAAAGATTAGGAAATACTCTTTCATAGTCATTTAAACTGGATAAATAATTTAATAGTATGCTCGCTTCAGGAATCTAATGTTAAACTCAAAAAAATTTAATAAAATAAATTGATGGAAGTTCCGAGTAACCTTCTCTTTATATTTAAACCTGAGTATTATATTAAAAAATTAATAGATTGTAGAGTATTAAACAAGGGTTTATCGTCTCCTTTATAAATGACTTTTCAATTAATTAGCATCGTGGGTGAAAATATATAACAAGTAAAGGTTATTCTTAAAAATAGTAGTAAATATAAACATTATAGAACGTAAAGCAATACTATTGGCTTCTTGCAATAATTGGGGCTTATTGACTCGGACATTACTTATCGGATCTAACATCTTTCTAAATATTTAGTAATGATTGAGTATGTTCAAAGTTAGGGCACTCTTAACAGTGTTATGAATTAATATTATGATATAAACATGATAGGATAAAATATAATTAACATAATAAGCACACGTTAGAAGATATCAAACGAGAAAAGAGCACTTGAACTTTATGATATCCATAAAAATACTGTAAAAAATCCTCTATCCCGAATACTCTACGGAAAATCTATAGACAGCATCAGAGATTGGTGGATTAAAATTAGTAATTTTGTGAGAACTCATGCCCAGTGGTCTTATTTAGGCTATATTATCGGACTAGGAGATAGGCATCTTGAAAACATTCTCTTAACTTATCAATCTAAACTCGTACACATTGATTTTTAGTACATCTTTGATGCTGGATTTAGGATAGACTGTCCATAATGGATACCTTTTAGGTTAACGCATTGCTTGACCTAGTCTTTAGGAGTATTAGGAGTCTTTGGTCTTTATTATGCATAAATGATAAACATTGCACACAAATTTTAAGAAAATGAAGCTAATGTTTGGAGAGCACTTTCACATTTTACTGGTTTCTCAAGTACTAGCATGAGTTAGCTAATTTTAAATCGTTCAAAATTTACAAATTTGAAAGTTCAATGCTGCTAGGATGGTATTTCAAAAATAATTAACAATGCAACAGATCCGTAATTGTTAAGATCAACTTTCACTGGTTGGGGAGCATTTTTTTGATCTATTTCATCCTATGCATACTATCTGAGTCATCATTTTATAAAAAGGATAAATATAATGAAACAATTATGATTTAATAGAATTTTGAATTTTTTTTTTATTATTGATGAGAATAGAAAGTTAATTTATAAATGTTTACGTTTTGATTAATTCATAGTCCTTATAATATATAGAGACCACAGCTAAATATATCTTACATTATTAAAGAAACAGGTAATGGCGGTAATGGCTAGAAAAAGTATCACCGAAAACATATCGAGGTTGAATAGGGAAAAGGTTACTATGATTCGTGGATAGCAAATCATATGATGAATAAAAGAGCAATAGAATGAATCGATTTTCAGCCAGTAGAAAAGAGGCTGTTGTTAAAAAACTGTTACGAGTTTCGGATCTAATCCTCTCAAAATGAAAAACGGCTCAAAAACATCTATTTTATTTGCCCAGCTACTAAATACTTGTGAATATCATATGACATAAAGGGAGAAAAAAGACCATAGATTTTCGATGTATTTATAGCTGCCCATTTCTACCTTTTGCGAAAATTTACCATTTGCAATGCTTTTTACATATGGATAAAATTATCAAGCTCATTTCTGTGTGAAGGATTAGAATCAATGCACAGAATATTTAACAATTATTTTTTTGGTTACATCAAACATACTACTTAAGAATATAGCAGCGACTATTATGCCAATAGTATATTTTTATTTCTGCTGCAGATTTCAATTCAAAATAAATAACCTCCTGGAGTACTCTAACATCACCCAAGATGATTTCAGCAATAGATAGAAAATATCCCTATCTTTATATATGAAGGAGATACCGACATTAAGAATATGAAATGCAAAGACGAAAACTTCATCAAAGATAAAATTTCAATTAAAAATATGCCATGGACAATTTAACTAATCAAGGATTGGTAATCAAAGTTATGGGATTGGTTAGAGTCAGCGCTTTTACCCTTTAAGATCACTTAAACTATCAAGCCTGCCGTCATCTACGATTACTTCTTTGAAAATATTGATATAAACGAAGAAACTCAGGATGGGATGGAACAGAAAAACTTATTTTAGGCGCATCTCAGCAAACAGATATAGAGCCCAGAATTTGCTATTGTAGATCAGTAATCTTTTTATGTATCAATGGTGTTTTTGTTTCGCTTTATGCTGATATTGCTCCTGCCATCGTCATGATGTTCATCGTCATTTTTACAATACAATACTGGATTGATAAATACAATCTTTTTAGACGATACCTTTGCTCCCTCGATTTTAGCATTAACTTAACCAAACTGGTCTTTCAAAGCTTTTGAATTCTCATTTCAAATATTTGTTATAGGCAAGTTCATATTTGATCTTTAGATAAGAGTCGATGATTAAACTAAATTCAAATGTATCAATCTTGCAAATGTAGCATATGCAAGACTTTATATAGTGTTTGCAGTATTTTTCCCCTTCTAATACTTGAAGAGAAAATATTTTCGTTTCAAAAATAAGAAATGGATCATCATTCATACCTTTACTATTTAGGAAAAAGGAATTTAGAAGGGCTTACTGGTCTAAAACCCAGTTACTGCTTTTCTAAAATAAAGAAACGTGAACGCCATCAAAATGATAAAGATGCTTTTCTCATCTATGATGAAGATGACAAATTCGTTCAATAAGCACAACACGGGACTTTTATTCATCTCAAGGAGGAAAATATTGAATACGAGACTTTGATAAAGCCCAAAATTGTGATTAGCATGATGATGAGGAAGATTATTATTAGATCGAAGAAAAAGAAAAAGCACTAAAGTCAGATAAAATAGTGGCAATAAAAACAATGAAAGTAAATGATTCAAATAAAACATCAATATCCTTAGATTCATATTGCTGATATAAGCACATTAAATAAAATTTCAATTTCCTAATACTGCATGTATTATGCAGCAGTTGCCAAATTATTAGTTTTGGTTCTATTTGTAAATTGTTATGAGATAATGAATGTGTCTTTATTTACATTTGGCAAAGTAAGCATCATTGTTCTTCACGGTAGCCAAATAGAAAGAAAGGAGACTTAAAAAGGCCAAAACCTCATTTTTATCAGAGGAAACAGCACAATCCGTTCTACTTTGCTAAGTTATCATTAACGATTATAGCTTGGACAATGATTAATATATTCTTGAGAGGTTCAGACTAGTATAAGTTAATTCTCGAGCATAGAATCACTAATTAAATGATTCTTTAAGTATAAATCATGCTACTGAAGTTAATGAGCTCACTAATAAATATTTCTTCTTGCTGATTAAACGCCAGCAGTTTGGAAAGGCAAATTTTGTAATGAATAAGTTGTTTTGGAACTGTTATTAGAACTGGCAGCACCTGATTAAATTTTTGGTTTGCTAAATCTGCCAATACCTTGATATCTTAATCAAGGTAATTAATTTATTTTGCATAGTGCTGATTGAAGGTGCAAATATTGAAGTAGTGAGAATCACTATCCTCTTGGCTGATGTTACTTTAATGCATTTTGAGTAATGCCTATAAAAGATAGAAAATCGACCTGCAAGTGGCCTATTTATCGGAAAAGGTGAGTGGGATGATTATCAATTTCCCAAATCGATTTTATCAATGTAGTTGAATAATTGAGTAAGATTTGGTTTTGTCATAATTATGTCACTCTTTATTTTTTCTTCATAATTGATAAAAAATGGCATTTAATTTTTGAATGAGAATAACGATTATTATAAAATATCAAAATATTCAACCATAAATCTTTTAGAACGATAAATGATTTATTTATGAAATTGAATGTATTTTCAATTCCTTTTCTATTCATTAACTCATATTTTGCTCAATTGAGAGGAGAAATGACTTAATAGTTCACTTTGACCATTTTATTTATATTAGTTTAAAACAAATATCATAAAAGAGAAATATTATTAATCTTGTAGTTTATAGGAATCGAAGAAGATCGTTTAACTCAAATAGATATTCACCTTATGCACCTTTGGCAGTCGATTTACTTTGCTTTAACAATGTTTCTATTATTTATCCCAAAGCCTATTTAATTTGCCCTTGATTTAATATATTTTGGAAATAACTGAAATACATAAAAAATTCTTTTGATTTATTACATCATGAAATGTAAAATTTATATATTAATATTTATAAAACGATAATTTAAATTTTTCCTATTAAATTAAAATAAGGAGATCCCTTTTATTCTAATTATTTTTAAAATATAAAATATAAACATATAATTTATTTGAAATTCGTGTGTGAAATGATTTTTTTAAAAAGTAATTTGTTATAATAACAAACAATTTTTGGATTAAATCATATTATAAAAAATTCACTAATCATTAACAATATGACTGAAAAAATACAGCTCCTTAAATAGTTTTGGCTCAAAAACAAAACTGCTGAAAATTATCCAAATTATTTCAAAAC
>Ga0302186_10001253_pt1 | contig 21501 bp, 15 predicted proteins | sample II_Bog_E1_2_FD_198782 | JGI IMG/M metagenome (GOLD analysis project Ga0302186, IMG submission 198782) | Peat permafrost microbial communities from Stordalen Mire near Abisko, Sweden - II_Bog_E1_1 | ecosystem: Environmental > Terrestrial > Soil > Wetlands > Peat | place: Sweden: Abisko...
ATTTCATATATAATTTTTGATTTTTGCGTTAAAATTTTATAAATTTTTTTGCCTTATTGCATTGCTTTAGTTTTGGTTTTCAATTTTCCTTCAAAAAATAATTAATTTTGATTTTTTTTTATTTATTTAAAAATTAAATTTATAAATATAATCAATTTTTAGCTCTTTTCTTAAACCTATATTCTTATTTGACCTTAAATTTCAGACTGATCCCAATTGGCAGTAAGACCCTCCATCAATTTTAGGATAAATTGTCCCATTCTATGTTGGTCTATAAAAGTGTCAGTTTTTATGCTATCAACTCCATGCATAATAATTTGAATTAAATCACTCAATTCCTTAGATTGAGTATATTCTACTCCATGGTCTTTATTACAAAAAAACTTTGCATTTCGAATGAAAAACTTTTTGCATGTTGTTTTGTCGCAAGACAAATAACCAGTTTCCTCAATAAAAACTCCGGTCTCACAAAGCCTATGTATCCATTGAGTTGGTTTGTTTTTTTCATCACATCCTGGGCATTTCGCAATTAATCTCACTCTCATTTTCAAATTATTTATTTCTAATAATTTCTTTTTAATTTTTGTTTCTGCTTCTCTAAATTGGGAGTCTTTTTCTTCAAAACGAACTATCTCTGTGTAGTCATTCATTTTTTTCTCTTCTTTTTGTTTTGTAGAAGTATCTGATTTGTTTTTTTGATTGGCTTCATCTGTACTCTTTTCTTTGAAAGGAATTGAATCTTGAAAGTCCATAAATATTTTGAATGCTTTGCCTTTTCCGGCACCAATGGGTTGATTCATTTTCAAATTTGAAAAAAAGAAATTTTAAATGAATTTTGATTTCGATAAGTTTTTAAAAATGTCTGTTAGGCTAACAGTTTAGATCAGATAGTCATTTTTAATTAAGAAAAAAAAAATGACCTTTGAGACAAAATATATAGCAGATTTTGAATTTGAATTAGATAAAAAAAATTTCGAAACCTAATTATTCATTATTCTTTTTTAATTAAGAAAGCTGTTAACGATGACTTCACAAATTTATAAAAACAACAAGATCTACCCAGAAAAAACCCCTCTCTACCCAGAAAAAAAGCTTCCAATTACAAAAAATACATTGTCTTTGCGGTCAAATGGAAGGGAATTTACACCAGTGATTGATTCTAAGAATAAACCAATCCCTAAATTACAAAATCAAATAAATTGCCCAAAAAACAATGCAAGATTTGAAAAGAGTGATTCATTTATAAAATTAAACTCAAAGAACAAGGAGGAACCTTCAAAATTTCAGAAAGAGTTTGAAAAGTTTGAAGATACATACAAACTTTTGGAAAAAATCTTTTTGGAGTGCTGCAATTTCAACAAATGTGACGGGAAACATCGAATTTGTGTCGAAAAGGATAATTTGAAGAACAAATTATGTATTCAGATACCAGCTTTTCATTTTTTGATTCAAGGGTTAATTGCAGAAAACAAAAAAGAAAATTTTTTGGAAGAGTTCAAAAAAGCTTTATTCAATAAATTAAAGGATTTTGATCAAATTTGTTGTGAAATAAAAACTTGTTGTGCAATAAATTTGAGTGAACAAATTGGAGACCTCAATGAAATATTGAAATTACAATATACACAAATTAGAATCAGGAACTCAAAAAGTAAAGATCCAAGAGCAAGAGAAATGAATAAAAAAACAATGGAGTCAGAATTTAATCAATTTTTGGCTAATACTAACCAATTTCATCATCATAATCAGAATATCAAAAATTCAGATTTGAAAAAGATGGGGAAAAAAAATTGAAATAGCAAAAAATCAAATTTTTGACAAAGAAGGAATAAATTAACAATTAAAAAAACTAAACTCAAACTAAACGTCTAAATTTTAGATTTTATTTTAAGTGTTTAACTTTGTGTGCAGCAAGAAAACTAATAAGAAAACCGATTAAAAAAAAAATATTAAAATAATTAAAATAAATACAATAAGTGCAAATCTCGTGAAAAAATTGAAGGCTAAATTATCATTTTCATCTCCCTCATTTTGTTTCTTCAAGACTCTCGTTTTTGCACTTGCAAGAAAGTCTTGCAAACTCTCTCGTTGTTTTCCATAGTTTTTTGTTGATGAAATTTTTTCTTTTTCAGCTTCTTCATTTTTTTTCTTGGAGCTTTGAATGTTTCGTTGGTAATGAAATTTGTTAGAGTCTATAAGGAATTGATTTACCTTGTGATGCATTAAGTTTTCATTAAGATTTTTAGCCCTTGAGTCGAGGCTTTTTGAAAATCTCATTATAATCTCATTATAATGAAGGTGAAGGATATTATTAAAGTCCTGTATTTGGAGTCTAAAACTATTTTTGCAACAAATTTTCATTAATGCGCAAAATAATTCAAATTCCTTTGATTTTTCCAATAGATTTTTTTTCAGTTCATCAAAAAAGTCTAAATTGTCTTTGCTATTTTCTTTTATAAGGGATTGAATGAGTAAATGAAACGCAACAATTTGTAAACAGAGCTTCATTTTTAAGTTATCTCCTTCTACACGATTATGATTGCCATCACATTTGTTTTGAATGGTGCATTCTAAAAATATTTTTTTTGTTATTTGAAAGCCATCATCCACTTTTTCTAAACATACTGGATATTTCAAAATTTCTTTTTGAACTCCTTTTGACAGAAAGTCTCTATACATATTGTTGTATTTTTTTTTGAAATTTGATTTAATATTTTTTTTTTCCGTTGAAAGTTTTCTTAAGACTATAATTGAAGGTTTTGTATAAATTTATAATTATTTATAAATTAAAAAAAATAGCATTTTCTTCTATAATAAAAATTGTCTTTCATTTAAAATTTCCTCTATCCAGTCGCAAAACAACAGATTAATCTCTTCTGAGCCTTTGGACGAAATCTTCAAATTTTCCAAAAACTTCTTGTAGTCATTTGCATCTATTCTTCCAATTAAACTAATCAAAAAATCCTGATATTCATGCAATTTTTTCTTTTTCATGATTTCTAAAAAGAAAGGCAAAATTTCTTCTACCTTAAAAAAATAATTGAAAGTTTCTAATTTCTGTGAAATTCTCGATTTCCACTCAGTTATTTGTTTCTCAATCGTTTTTTCATTACTGTTGTTTATTGTGGCTATCAAATTTTCTTGCAATGAAATGCCAGTGATAAAATTTCCCACAAAATCAGAAAGTTTTTCATTCAATTCTTCTTCAGTGATTTGGTGATTTTCATCTAAGTCGGTCAAATTTTTCAAAGAAAAAATTTCTTCCAAGTCTTCTTTCCTTTTCACAATTTTGTCAAAATATTCCATTTCTTGTTGCAAATTTAAATTTTCATTTTTTTTGAACTCTTTCATTAAATTTTGAAACATTGTGGAAACTTCATTCAGAATTTGACACAATTTTGATATCAGTTCTTTTTTATATTTGCTCTTTGGAAAATCGACCTTGAAATAGGAATTCAGAAGAAATTTAAATCCATTCAACAGCAATATAAGTTTATTATTTTCATTAAGTTTCACAAGCTGAGGAACATCCGGAGCAGAACTCAACTTCGCAGTTTTTATGAAGGAATCAATAATTTTGTCGAATTGCTGGAAAATGTTGTAAGAAATTAACAATATTTTATTTTGGAGCTCTTTGTCCTTAAGAGTCAGTTGCTTTTGACTATATTCTTGATTCAAATTCTGATAATTTTCTGAGTTTTCGTCATTGAAATCAAAAATTCTTTTCCTTTTGTTAACTACATTGTTAGTTTTATGATTTTTTTTTTCTGAGTTTTTATTCTGGCGAAAATCTGAATTTTCATTATTTGACTCTTTGGGTTTATAATGATTCCATGCATTTGAGTTAAGGTTTGTATTTGTTTTCAATATTGAATTTTCATCTTTTTCCTGGAAAATCAATTTTAACAAAGAATGTATCTCGTCAATGTGGGAATTAAGGTCTGAGCAGTCTTTTATTTCAGAACTTGTATTGACTTTTGTTTGATTCAAAACTGATGAATCTAATTTTGAATTTTTCTCTAATTGTTGATGAAGAGATTGGGCTAAACTATTTATTTGTTCTATCTCACTGACAGCAAGATAAATGATCGGAAGTGGGTCTCTATTAAGTATCAATTCTGTCAATGCATATATATGATCAATATCTAAAAACTTTGTATTAGGGAACAAATGTGTGTCTTACTTGTTGTTAAAAGTGAATTTGTCGAATCGGTATCAGAAATGACATCGTTAGGAGCAGAACTCTCAGAAAAAATATTCCCTTTTGTTTCTACATTTGGAATGTCCTCAGGGACTCTCATGGTAGTTTTAAACGAAATTCCTTAAATAACTGTTGGAGTTTAAATTAAATTGTTAAAAACTGAATAAATTTTTAGAACTCCTTAAAAATTATAATTTCTGGGAAGAAAAAATATTTTTTTCGAAAATTTTTTTTGATTTTTTGGTGTTAAATTTATGGATTTTTTAAAAGTTTTTATGAAAATATCAAATTTCTAAAAATCTATTAATATTTTATATTAATTTATATACAAAAAAATTATAGGATTGCAAAAAAATAATTTAATAATGACAGAATTTATTTCTGAAGGATCTGTTAAATTTATCTAAATTCAAATATTAATTTTTTCTTTCGTTCTGAAACCTGAGATGTTGAAACTCGAACTTTAAAACCCCCTCTCGATTAAGAATGCTTTCACTATCTTTTTCAATTTTTTTTGAAAGCTCCTCTATGTCCATATTACTCATCCTATCATAATATTCCTTAAGATCAAACCCACATTTTTTATTTTCATCAAAAGAAAGCACTTCCTGCCATTTCAAGCAATCCAAAAACAAAGCAAAATGTAATTTAGCTTCTTTCTCGTTCATTTTTTTAATGAATTTTAGCATTGATTTCATATGATCATCTCTTTTAGTTATGAAATGTTCCAAGACTTTCCTAAATGTCTCCTTATTTATTTCTTCTTTATTCATTTCTTCTGAAACCAACAAATAATAAACATCTTTATATAATGTTGTTGTTATGATTCCCTTCATGTCATCAACATAACATGTTATCTGCGCATTTATGGTTTCTTTATCACTTTCTAGCAATTTAATGTATTCAATGAAGAAATTGGATGATTTGAACTCTTCGAAAAGATCATTAGGGATATAGAAGAAATTAGTCTTTCTCAGCTCAGGAATTATTTTTCCATAATATTCTGACAGTTTCTTCAAACAAACCACATAACCGTACAAATGACTCAGATATAAAGTGCTTATATTTACATCATACACGATCTTTCCAACGAAATTCAATATATTCCTTAGGAATAAATACCTGGATTCTAATTTTTTCAGATTATCATCATGTTCATTTTGTTTCCTTATTTTTATCTCGCTGAACTGAAGAGCTCCTTTCTCAATTTCTTCTCTATCTTTGATTTCTTCCTTGCGATCTATGCAGAAATTCTCCAAATATTTGTTAGGTTCATTCTCTCCATCTTCACTTTTGTCAAAACCTTCAGATTTCAATATCTCGTCGTCGTCATCATCACTCTCACTTTCTTCATTATTTTCATTAATTTTTTCTTTAAGTTTACTTTTTCTTAATTCGTTTGGATTGTTATCTACTTGAGACTCTATAATGTTTTTCATTTGATCTTTCGCCCAATTATATTCACTCTTAAGCGATTTTTTTTCTTTTACCCTAAAATTGGATTCTTGATTGTTGTTCTCTATATATGATTCTGTGAGGTTTGAAATTGGGTTTTCGTTGACTTTAGGTGCAGCTTTTTGGATATTTGATTTTTTTACCCCAAAATTGGATTCTTGATTGTTGATCTGAATATTGGATTCTGATGGCTTTGAAATTGTGTTTTCGTTGGCTTTAGGTGCAGTTTTTTTGATTTTTGCCCCAAAATTGGATTCTTGATTGTTGATCTCAATATTGGATTCTGTGAGGTTTGAACTTGTGCTTTCATTGACTTTGGGTGCAGCAGCTTTTTTTCTCTCATATTCTTGATCTTTAGCTTGAATGTTGGATTTTTGCAATTTTTGCTCGATGTGGGAATCTGAAATGTTTGAAATTTGGTTTTTTTTGGCTTTTAGTTCAGATTTTTTAATTTCTGATTTATTTTCACTATGATAGTTATCTTCATCTTGATTCTGAGCCTTGAATTTCTTTTTTATTTGACTTTGGTTCTCATAATTATTAATTTTGGATTTCATTTCATAATCTTCATCAGGAGTCTGATAAATTGACGATTGCAAGAAGTTTTGGCTTTGGCTTTTGATGTTTTCTTCACCAAATTTCTTAATTTGTTTAGATTTTAAATTACTTACAATTTCACTTTCATCAATTCTTGATTCATCATTACAAATTTGGCTTTCTTTGTATTGTATTTCATTATTATAATTATCAAAATTTATTTTTTTGATTGAAATGTTGGAATTGTTATTAATTTGGCTTTCACTACATTGATTTTGTTTTGATTGATCATTTTTTGGCTTTTTCGATACATTTGAAATTTGGCTTTCCTTGTCTTTATAATCATTATTGATCATTTTTTGAGATTTGATTTTTTTGTCTATGTGGCTTTGATATTCTTCATCGCTTATTTTCGACTGTTGAACTTGTTTTGAAGACATTTTTTTCAATTGGTTTGAAATGATGCTTTCTTTTTCTTGATAGTCATTTTTTGTATTTTTGGATTTGATTTTTATGTTTTTACTTGGATTTTCTTCATCGCTATCGCTTGACGGACTGTTTTGATCATCTATTTGGCTTTGTTTGCCTTGGTATTTTTTTGGATTTGTGGATTTATTCTTGTTTTTATCATTTTTATCACTTTCATCACTCTCATCACTTTCTTGTTTTTTTTCTTCACGCATTTTGTTTTGCTTTCTTTTGTTATCACCTTCTTTGCTTTCCTCACTTTCATCACTACTTTCTGGTTTTTTGTCTTCGCTTCGCCTTTTTGGTTTGTCCTTGAGGTTGTCTGGATTTTTCACACTAATTTTTGATTCATCTTGGTTTTCAAATTCTTTTGAAATGCTTTTAAGTTTTCTTTTCTTCGGGTCATTTTCATCATTTTTTATTTCAGAAGCAGGTTCATTTTTTAGGGGGTCAATTTTGGAATCTTTGATTTTTTTCGAGTCTCTTATTTTCGATTGGCTGTTCTCCACGAATAACTCATTCTTTTCCTCATTTTCTTCAGTTTTAGAGCTATTTTCATATTTTATGACGAATATATTTTCTTCATTTCCGTCCAAATCATCATCTATTTCATGATTTTCTTCTTTCTTCTTCATTATTTTGGATTTTTTATCTTTGACGATACTTTCATCAACATTCTTTGTTTTAATATAGCTTTCCTCTTTGGTTAAATGAGATCCTATTTTACTATCATCTTCCTTCTCTTCCCTTATGGGTTTGATCTCAGATTGTTTATTTTTCCTTTCTTTGATTTGAGATAGCTTATTTTTGTCATTTTTTATTTCGGACACCGTGTTTTCAATTTTATCAACAGAAGGGTTTCTAATCAAATCCAAATCATCTATTTCCTCCGCATCATCAACATGTTGTTCATAAATTGACTCAGTTTTCATGATGGTATCTTTTGTATTTGTATAACCATACTTTTTTCCAAATTGTTCATTATATTTATCAGATTGTCCTTGATAAAATCTCACAGTTGCAGCCAAATTCACTTGTTCTAAATTCATCATGTTCAAATGTTCTTCAATGCTTTCTAAATTTCCTTCTTTCTTCCATACCTCATGCTGCCAAATTTCCGGCCATCTGATCCTTTTTTGAGGGTCATTACAGATCATTCCATTTAACAAAATTTGGCATTGATTTGAAATCGTCACATCAATTTTCGAGAAATCAATTCTCTGATGTTGCAGGATTTTAACTTTTATGCCTTTCTCATAAGTCCCATCAAAAAGCTTCTTTCCAACCAACATTTCATATAACAAAACTCCCAACGACCAAACATCTACAGTATTATTATATTCCTTTAAGTTCTGCAACATTTCTGGAGCTCTGTAATTTATCACACCGATATAGCAGTTTGTCACTTCGAAAATTTCTTTAATTGCAAAATCCATTAGCTTAAAATTGGATGTTTTGGTGATTTGATCATAATCTCTCAAGACGTTTTCTGGCGAAATGTTTCCATGAAGAGCCTTGATTCCATGCAGGGCCTCCAAACCTGCAAGGAGTTGTTTTAGGATCCCAAGTGCTTCTTCTTCTGAAAGCCGCTTGGACTTTTCATTCAAATATGTGCGCAGATCTTTATCTCGAAACAATTCCCAGATGATATAAATGTTTTTTTCTGTTTGGAGGAAGTCATAAACTTTTGCAAGGTGTCGAGAGTTGAGACATTTGAGCTTTTTAATTTTGCGCTTGATTTCCGAAAAAACTGATTTGTTGGGGAAACTTGATTTACGGATGATTTTCATCACACGGTATTCACCTGGGTGGAGGGTGTAGGAGGCGAGATACACTTCAGAAATCTTACCTATACCAAGAGGGCTTAAGTACGTGTAGGGTCCGATTTTTTTGTCTGTCATGAGGTTTTTTATGGATTTTTTTAATTTTTGACTTTATGTTTAAATATCTATTTTTTTTTTCTAATGATAATTCTATAAGAAAGAGAAAAATATGAAAAGAAAATTGTGGCAATTAGCAAGTTTGTTTTGAAATTTGAAAATAAAATGAAAGATTTCAAAAATTTCAAAGTATTTTCTCTTTAAAAAAGAGAAAAAAAATCATTGTTGAAAGAATAATTCGTATTAGATAATTATTTTTAAACCTATAATGAACTATAATTTTGTTTGAATTTTTGAAAAAATAAAATCATTTTTTCATCTTAAATTATTTGTTCACAATTCCTATCAGAAAAAACATTTAGATAAGAAAATTTTTGTTTAGTGAAGAATTATATGTTCATTGAAGATTTTTCCTATTATAAAAAAAAAAACTATAGTACAAATTTTATTTTAAGACTCCATCCCGACAGAATTCTTGAATTTCTTCGAAGAGATAAACGATTGAACACTTTCCGGAAAATTTTTTGAGCGGATCATCCAATCATGCAAATGGTTCTCATTATACATTCTATCTTGCGAAATCTATGATTTCAATGTTCCATTATTTTAATGTTACCAGGTTTAGCCTATTGGTTATAAAACGAAGGATCTGAATTTTAATCCAACATTTTGGACAGAAACCGATTGTAAACTTGATCAAATGTCACTTTTTTCTACTTCCATCTTGCTTATGCCCTCAATCGGCAATTTTATAACCATATTTTTCATTGTTTCATGCAAGAAAATGTTTCTGGTTTTCAATCTCTATGAATGATTTGTTTTTTTTTTATGCAGCAGAACTTTAACCCCTCAATGGATTGATTTCTTGTTCTGAAAACCTGCTCCATTTTTTCTGAGGGGACCTATTTCGATGCAAAAATGTTGGTTTGTTATGCATATAGTTTTAATTATGTTAGGATTGTGGCATTTCATTAATATTTTCACTTGAAATATTTCTCGTCAATATTTTCCTTAAAGATCTTTTCTATTTCAAGGTTTGTCTGAGCGGTATTAATTCATGAATAGACATTGGAAAATTCCCTTCACTGATTTTTTTGCTTTCTATGTACTTTTCATTTTGTTGGCTTTTTTATCTTTAGAAAATATTAAACTTTAGATTCAATTATAAAATGAAAAACTATAAAGTTTTTAAAAAAGAAGGCCAAGATCTTTCAAAATTAAAACAAAAGAAATTAAAAATGACTTGATGCGCACGCAAATGAGAAAATAATCTCAAAATGTCAAAATTTTATAAAAAATTTTGCTTTTTATTTTACCAAAAAACTTAAAAAAATAAAGCCAAAAAAAAAACAAAATTAAAATTTTTCCGATTCACCGCAAAAAACCTTTTTTCTATATTTTCTCAGATTAAAAATTTCGATTTAGATATACTTATGAACTCCTATTTCCGATCATAAAAATAAAAACCCTAAATCAAATTAAAAATATTTTTCGCTTTTTAGAAAGAATCGGCAAATGGCCAAAGCTAACTCAAAGCTCAACTGGCAATTTAGTCAAATTTTCGGTGATGAGAACACCGAGAAGGAATGTACCGATGAAGATGTGATATCTGCCATTCAATTTGATCGTTCAGGGGATTTCCTCTCTCTCGGAGATAAGGCGGGTCGTTTGATAATATTCCAGGCTTCAGGCAATAGCAAAAGTAATAACACGGGTAAATTTTGGGAGTACCAATATTTCACGGAGCTTCAGTCACATATCCGTGAGTTCGATTACCTGAAGAGTCAGGACATTGAAGAGAAAATCAATCAGATTCAATGGTTGCGCAACCATGGCAAGCATTTACGCATAGCTTCCACCAACGATCGAACAATCAAGCTCTGGAAGATCTCTGAGAAAACGGTGAAAAAAATCGAGAAACCTACCATTATCAAAGGCAACCAAATAACTCTGCCAAAACTCAAGGCAATGGAAACTGGTTTCATGCCAAGTTTGAAGAATGAATATGCCAATCTGCACACTTACCACATAAACTCCATCTCTCTGGCGTCCAATGATGAGTTCATGATCTCTTCTGATGATTTGAGAGTGTATTTATGGAACATAGAAGACAAAAGTAAGGCGTTCAATGTGGTCGATCTAAAACCAGTGGACCTCACGGACCTCTCCGAAGTGATCACCAGCTCGCAATACCATCCGATCTCAGATAATATGTTCCTATATAGCACCAGTAAAGGTGTGGTCAACATTGCGGATCTCCGTAAAAACAGTGTCTGTGACAATAATGCCATGGTTCTCTTTGAAACCGAAGACCCCAGCAAGAAGAATTTTTTCACAGAAATCGTCTCCTCCATCTCAGATGCCACCTTCTCCAAAAATGGCCGCTATATCTTCAGCAGAGATTTCCTTACTGTTAAGATCTGGGATCTCAATATGACCTCTAAACCGGTCACCACCATACCCATTTTCGAACCATTGAAGTCCAAATTGTGCGAACTCTATGAAAATGAATGCATCTTCGATAAATTCACCATCACTTCCAGCCCGGACTCCAATTTCTTCGTCACTGGAAACTTCAATAAGACCTTCCATGTCATCGATTATATGGGAGAAAAGAACACGCAGTTTAAGCTTAACTTCCAAAAAAAATTGGATTTCAAGGAAATACCCAAAAAATACTATGAGAATCTGACTGATAAATATGATTTCCAAAGGAAAGTGCTCAAGACTTGCTTCCATCCGGAATCAAATTGTTTCGCACTGGCAGCATTGAATTGTCTTTATTTCTATAACGCCTAGGAGAAATGGATTTAAGTAATAAAGAAAAAAATTCGAAAAAAAAAAATTGAAATTTAAGATTAAAGTTTTTAGATTTCCATATGAATAGGTTTTATGGTAAATAATTTAAAATTTAACATGATTGTGACTTTTTTTTGTTTTTTTTCTGATTTTTTTTTTTCTTAAAATTGCTAAAAAAAGAAAAAAATTGGCGTAAAAAGATTTATGGCCTTTTCTAAAAAAAACTTAAGAGGTAACTCTAAAGTCCATCATCATTCATCAAGTAAATGAGGTCATTGCTCCATGTCAAAAGGCTTAGCAGAAAGACTTGCCTTAAAATAACTTCCTTGCATTCACATCTCCCGTCACTTTTTTGCCCTGCAGTTGATCATGAAGCAATGAGACTTTTCCTCAGAACATTGAATAATATTCGTTTAAGTCTAGTCTCAAATTTTTTCTCAAAGAACAGAAAAATTTCTCTCCCCATATCCTTGCTCAAAGGCTGGAAGATTCTAGAGGACAACTTACTATTAAAATTCCCTTTGCCAACTTAGCCCAGTCCCTGCAACCAAAAACTCCCATAAAAGCCTCAGATTTTTTATCTATGGTTTTGAAACAAAAAGAATATCAGCTCAATAGACTGGTGCCAAACAAGTCAGCCGAGAAGTCAGTCGAGAAGTCAATCAAGAAGTTGATCGAGAGGACAAGCGGAAGTCAGCCGACAACCCAATCGAGAACAGTTGAAAAGGCAGTTGAGAAGCCAGTCGAGAAGTCAGTCGAGAAGTTATTAGAGAAGCCCATTAAGGAATTCATCATTCGAGAAATCAGTCCAGATGTTGATAGATAAATTTGTCGGGAAATCAATCAGGAAGCCATTAGAGAAGTTTGTTGAGTTCTCAGTCGAGAAATCAGTTGAAATGTCAGGAGAAAAATCAGTTCAGATGGTGAAAAGTCAATTGTTTCTTTCATCTCTTTTAAATGTCTTTGAGAATATCTCTGCCTGAATTAACAAAGGAACGGATTTTTGGCAGATAATCTAAAGTGGAAATCATCTCGTCAGCCGCTTGATTTGAAGTGGGATGTCTTTCTGAAATTCTTTCAGCATCTTTTATTTCTATCAATCTGACTATTTTTGTCAGGAATTTTCAAAAGATGTAAATTCTTGATCAAAGCTCACTATTTTCCATTTTTTTTATTATTATGCAGTTTTTTTTTCTATTTTACCTTTTTTTTATGGGTGTTTGAATGCCAAAATATTTGAGAAAAAAATCAAATTTTATTTTCTTTTTTTTAAAAAAAAAATGAAAAAGTAATTGATTTAATTTTTTTTATAAAATTTGATATTTTCTCTGGAATGGAAAATCTCTTAATTCTAGAAAAACAAAATTATAATTTTTTCATATTTTTTTTTTTCTTTCTAACATTAAAAAATAGTTTTTGGAGGTATGAGTATTTTTATAATTATTTGTTAAAAACAAACTATTTAATAAAAAAAAAAAAAATACCAACAAAACAAGATATTAACTATAAACTTCTCTACTTTTTATTACCTATCTTATCGATTTCTTTGATCATTTTGTCGATTTCTGCACAAATACCATCATCCTCACTAAAAACTATCCCCCTTTTGTTTTGTTCAGAATTTCTGCTTTCTGATTCCAAATCTTTTAAAACAGGGCTGAATTCCAAATAAAACATTTTTTGGGTTGATTTCTGAAGGCAAATAATGGTTTTCTTCTGTAAAATCGTTTTTTCTTTTAAATGAATTTCATAACTTTTAGCATCTTTCTTATGTTGTTCATTATATTTGTCAATAATCGAAAAGAACCTATTGCGTCTTTTCTCCATAATTTTTCGATATTTTGCCACAATAAAATAGACAATATTCAAAATTATGACCCAAATTATCAATTGTATAATGACCCAAAAATCCTGCAATTTTTTATAATTCGAATATTTTTTTTCCAAAAAGATGACAACAATGAAACACCCCACGAAAAGACATAAAAGAAAAAAATGTAAGCTGAATTTTTGAAATATTTGTCTCATGGTTTTAAAAGGAGGGTTATGATTCTCAGAGAAGTCCATAATTTCTTTTAAGATATTGTCAACATTCTTTTTAATGTTAGCATCTAACAAATTTAATTCATCTTGTTGAATAAAAAACGGTTGAGTGAAAACTTTCGATGGTTTTAAATCGATTTCAATGGTTTTTGTTTTGGGATCGAGCGGAAGCTTCGCTGAAAAATCAGAGAATTGAATGGAATCTGAATGTACTTTCATGATAATAATCACAAAACAAAAAAATTCAATAAATGTGATATTTTATATGTGATTTTCTAGCTTAATATTAGTCAAATTATTCTTTTTTAATAATGGCAAAAAAGTCTTTCTCATGGAAGAAAGCTTCCTGTCTCATGACTTCTTGTTTTGCTTTTATGCTTGGGAAACATTGGTATCTGAAGATGAAGATTTTGTTTTCCACATTCCTGCATCACAGTGATCTTGATCGACCTATGTTTATTCCTTTAGAGTATTCTCGCATTGTATTTTTCTTTCCAAAAACATAACAAAAAATCCACAATCGATTTTGTCTTCTTATTTGTTCTTTGATGTTTTTTATAGGAATTTCGGTAGCTTCAGTTTATATCATTTTCCATTTCTTAGCACTCAAATTATTATTTAAAAGTTTGTTTTTGTTTTAAATAAAAGAGAAGAAACGAATAAAAATTAATTAAAAAAAGAAGAGAGATATTGAAAAAAATGGAAAAATTCGATAAACTTTACATTTACAAAAATGAGTCATTTTTTCTAATTTTTTCCAGGATCACCCTTTTTTTAGAGATAATTATTTTATTCTTGCCACCATGTTGAAGAAAAAATTCTGCAAAATCTTCGTCATTGAGAGAAATGATGTAAAAAGAAAACAAAAAATTTTCTTTTTTCATGAGTAAAAATGTTTTAATTTCAAAGACTAAATCAAAGGTCAATGAAATTGAAGGAATCTATTCATATCGTAAGGCCTTGCATAAGATCGGGATTTTCCTGCTTGGAAATAAAAGTAAAGTAAAATTAACAAAAACTATCTCAAAATGTCATAATATCATTTTTTTCTTAATATTTTGGAAAAAAAAAGTTCACTCTAACTCTGATATACTTAAAACGGAAAATGAACAACGGGCGGAAATAGGAGATGCTTTAAACCATGGACTTCTTTGCAAATCATACGGGATTCTCGGGTTTCCGAAATTTGTGGATGGATATTATTTGTTATTGATAACTGGGAGGAAAGTAGTTGGGATTATGAATAACAAGCTGATTTTTGCGATCACACAAACTCGAACTGAATTTATTTTCAATCAAGCAAAAATAATTTCTTTTTCTTCTAAAAATATTAAAAAATTCTAGAAAACAGCCAAGTTTTTCTCTGATTCCAATATAAAAAACCTAGAAACTCGTTACCTGACCTTATTTAATAACATGACCTTGGATCAAGGTGATTTCTTTTACTCCTATTATTGGGATCTGACCACTATGATTCAAACTCAAATTCCTTTAATATCAATGGCTAAACCTCCTCCATTGGAAAATAATCAAGACCCCAAGAAGCCTATGCAAGATGAAAAAGTGTTCATAAACTATAATGACCGTTTTATCTGGAATACACATATTCTGCAACCTTTGCTCAAGGCCACCAATAATTTCGGCTTGATAATTCCTATAATAAACGGTTGTGTGACTCAGAAGAATTTGGAATTGGAGGGTCGAGTGGTTTCCTTAGTGATAATATCAAGAAGATCAAGGTTTTATGCAGGGCCTAGATATTTGAAACGAGGAATTAATATATTTGGAGATGTGGCAAATGAAGTGGAAACTGAACAGATTTTGTTCGAAAGCAATGTGTATGATCCAAGTTTATTCAAGGTGTCAAGCTTCCTTCATGTTGAAAAAAAGAATAAGTTTTGTCTGTTTATAAATTTTAAGTGTTAGTATAGGGGTTCAGTGCCGTTTTTCTGGGGACATGAGAATCTCTACTCTCCTAAGCCTCCTATTGTCTGCTTTGAAGATTTGGACCCTGCATGTAAAGCTACTGATAAACATTTTGAGAATTTAATGAAACGCTACAGTATAAAATATTTTTTTTTATTTAAGTAATTTATTATTTTTTAATTAAAAAAAAAATTTTTTTTTTTTGGGTTTATCATTTTTTAAGTATTTTTTTTATGTTGAATAATCTTATTATTTAATTTTTTTATTTTTTCTAGACCTTCCGATAATTGTTTTAAATCTGGTTAAACTCAATGATTCAAGTTCCTCAGAAGCGAAACTTTCAAATATGTTTAACAAATACTTCAACCAAAACAATGAGACTCAAAAATCTGACATCCGATACGTTGAGTTTGATTTCCTGGCCCTTTATAACCAAAGCAGCGATTTGCTTCTGCACGAGACTAAAAAGATGGGCAAACAAATACTCAAAGAAGTGGGCATTTTCTTCTATGAGTCCTATATCCCTTCCATTTATAAAGAAGATCCAACCAATTCCCAAATCAAGTCAATCCAAAAAGGGATCGTGCGGTTTTTACCTGCCATTTTAAAAAATATTTATTTGCTTTTTTTCGAAAATTTTTAGAATGAATTGCGTTGATTGTCTGGACAGAACCAACAATTGCATGGGTTGTTTCGGGAGTGTCATCTTTCTGAAGCAATTGGACCTATTTGGGTTTAAATGTGACCCTTTACAAGAAGAAGACGGGGTTAAAAATGAGCTCCTAGCCGTGTTATTTGAGGTTTATGGAATCAATGGAGATTGCATTGCGAAACAATATGCTGGTTCTGAAGCCTTTCATAAGGCCACATTGATCGAGACACAGGCAGGGAATTGGAAGACACAAAAGCAGAACTATGCTTTTCTCGCAGTGAAACGATATATTAGCAACGCGTTGCTTGATAATGAGAAGCAAAAATGCATCTCATTGTTTCTGGGGGACTTTCTACCAAATTTGAAGCATAGCAAGCATTTATGGGATTTGGATTTGAAAGAATTACAGGAAAATATCAATATAAATCTGAAGGACCCTTTTTCGAACAATCAGGAGAAAATGAATTGGTGGACTGGGAAAGTAGCTGTTAATTTAACAAATGCTAAGGTTAATAGTTCGAGAGTCACAGTGGAAACTTTAGAAAGGGATATAAAAGAAAATGATGTGTTTAAAATCCATTTGAAATTGAATAAGGAGGAAAATATGGGGAAAGATTTAGAAAGTAATAGGAAAGAAGAAAATAAGACGTTTAGTTCGATTTATGAGAAAAATGAAGTGAGGAAGAAAAAAACATGGGAAGAAGAAGCTTTTGATAAAATAAATGAGACTTACAAGAAATATCTCATTCTAGAGAAAAAAGTATAAAAAATAAATAATTTCCAATTTGGGCAATTTTTTCTTCTAGATTGAATTCCCAATGGATACTGAATTCTCACAAATCAAGGAAGTGATAGATTCAAATAATTTGAAGGAAATTTTTGCAGAATTGAATTTGCAAGGGAAGATTTCAGACAAAGCGTTGTTAAAATCGCAATTTCAAAAACTATAGAAAAAATTCTACCCCTCCCCCTTAAAAAAAAAATATTTCTATATTATATATCGACATTCGCTTGAAAAACCTATTATTCATATTATAATAATCAGAAATTTTCATAGAAATTTTAGAAAAAACCGAAAAAAAAAACATAGAATTCATCAATGAACTCGAAAATTTGTAAATCTAAAAAAAAAGAACTCATGGAAATCAGTGCCCTTGAATACAGTCAAAGCACCATGAGTTCCCCAAAGAACATGAAATCATCACCCTTATTGAATGCCAAACGCAAAAGGTCTTTCATTGATGAGGAAAACAAATGGCCGATTTATCTGGGAACATTCATTTATGAGGACAACTATAACAGATATAACTTCTCGGACTTCAAAGAGAAAGAGATAGACTTTGGAACAAGTGATCTCAAGGGCAATCGAAGGGGGTACTTTTCGAATTGTATGTCTTATATTAAATGTGATGAAATATCCATTCCTATTCAACATTTGTTTTCTGAAATTTGGCATTTCCTCATCAGTTTCGAATTGGTCATATTAAAGCCCAAGCCTTTGAACAACCGTCAACTTAAGATTCATGTTTATTTAACAGAAAAAGCTTTACTGAAAAACTTCGGAGTGAAGGAGTTTCTTGAACGCGATTCCTTCCAAAATATTTTGAGTTCTGTTGATATTTCTGAGAAAATCAAAAAAATCGTCGTGAATTCGGCCACGAGGCTTTGCAAAGAGTCGATTATGATTTTGTTCGATTTGTTGAAGGTCAAGAAAAGTTTTGATTCCCAAATAACTGTGAAGGATAGGATCAAGACGTTTAAGAATAGATATTTGCGCTCTTTCAACAATCAACATTACCCCAAACTTTATAGTGAACCCCCTCGTTGGGACTATTATGAATCCCCTAATTTAGAGAATGATTTTATTGCAAAGAAGCAATTTTCCATCTTCCTAAACCGAGAAAATAAATTTGATGAAAATTCTTCCGGGTCTGATTCTGATAATAATGTTAGCATTTCCAAAATTCCTACTCAAAAAAAAAAAGAATTTTTGAATTATAATGATTCAACGAAATTCGTTGCATATGTGCAACCAAAAAAAATGGTCACCAATTTACATGAATACCAAAGACAAGGCCTGACATGGCTTTTGTTTCGTGAAAATGGGATCTCGCAAAATGAAATGTATAAACCGGAAATTGATCATCAAGAGCAGTATCTACCAACCCTAAGCAGCTTCCTTGAGTTCTATGAGCTTCCTAATGGAGATGAAATTTTCCTCAATATAATAACTGGTCAGGTTTATTTGGACATGCAAATGAACAAGTTTTGCAAGGGGGGCATTTTGGCAGATGAAATGGGCTTGGGAAAAACATTGATGACGTTGGGTTTGATCCTAACACCTAAAATCAAACCCATATTAGAAGAATCTAAAGAGCTTAAAGAAATTTACAGCCAAGAAAAAATAATGGTAGCAATTCAAAAAGGAAATGAAGAAGAGGAGGGAAAAAGAAAATTAAATCGATTGAAAAGAAATTCAGAAAGAACGAATGAAGAAGAGGAGGGAAAGAGAAAATTGACTCGACTTAAAAGAAATTCAGATATCAATAAAGACGAAGAATGGAGTTTCATTCGGTTGAAGGGAAATCAGAATGATATTCAAAAGAAAAGAAAAGTCATCCTCAACAAAGAAAGTCAACAAACCCTGGTCGTGACCCCTCTTTCAATTTTAAACCAATGGAAATCAGAAATCCATACTCACACGCGAAAAAATTCTCTGAAAGTCGGTGTTTATTATGGAAACTCCAAAACTAATTTTCCTTTTGCCAATTACGATGTGATTCTGACAACTTATCACGTTCTCAAGGATGAATTCAAAAAATTCAACAAGGATCAAAGGTCCAAAATCTTCACCCAAACTTGGCTTCGTGTGATTCTCGATGAGGCCCATTCAATAAAGAATCGGGCATCCCAACAATCGCAGGCATGTTTTGCATTGAAAGCTGAGAACCGTTGGTGTTTGACGGGCACCCCTATCCAAAACAATCTGGATGATCTCTATAGTTTGTTGAAATTCTTGAAGGTGGAGATTTTTGGTGAGGATTACATTTGGTGGAACACTTATGTGAACAAATCCACTGAAAAAGAAAAAATTCTGAAAAACGTTATCGGGCCGATTTTATTACGTCGCACGAAAGAAGATCTCATCGATGTGAAGAGTCTTGCTTTACCCGGCAAATCTTTGGAGGTGATAAAAGTGGTGATGACCAATGAAGAACGGAAAATATATGATCATTTATATCAACAAAGCAAGGATAAATTCCATACATTATTGAAACATGGGGTAGCGTTGAAAAATTATTCAGGTGTCTTCGGGATGTTGATGCATTTAAGACGATGTTGCGATCATCCAAGCTTCGCATTGACTGAAAGAGATAATACTTTGTTGGAATCCCATTTGAAGGAATTCTTATTAAAAAAAGGTCATGATGAGGATAGTAATGATGAGTCGGAAGAAGAAAAAAAGGACCCTTTTGATGGGAAGGAGTTTTTCGAAGATGTGATAAAAAAAATTAGAAATGAGGAATTTGCAGATTGTCCCGTCTGTTTCTCGGATATCAATGAGCCTGCACTTTCCAGATGTTGCCATATCATGTGTTATGAATGTTTCAGAAAAGTTGTGGAATTAAATGATTCATGTCCCATTTGCAGGAAACCTTTGGACATCAATGATATTTGCAAGATTTTCGATAGGTTAGGATTTTTTGCAATTTTGATATATGTAATTTAAAATTTAATGTAGTGAGATTGATTTCGACCTCAAAAAATATAAGAGAAGCGAGAAAATTGAACGAGTTCTACAGATAGTCACACAATCTATGGCGAGGAATGAAAAATGCGTGATTTATACACAATTTCTTGGCATGATATCTTTCATCGAACATGAACTCACCCAACGAAATATTAAACATTGCGTAAATTCATAAAAAATTTACAAAATTGATTTAAATTTGCATTTGTCAGAAATTACAAGGATCGATGTCCATTGAAAATAGGACCACCTCATTGGAAATCTTTTCAAATGATCCAGATGTGAAATGCATTTTGATCTCTTTGATGGCGGGTTCTGTTGGTTTAAATTTGGTCGAAGCAAATAATGTGTTGTTAATTGATCCTTGGTGGAATCCGGCGATTGAGGAACAGGCAATGGAAAGAGTACATCGAATAGGACAGAAGAAATTTGTGAGAGCTTATAAGTTCATAACTGAGAATTCAGTGGAGGAAAAGATGATGGAAATCCAGAAAAGAAAGAAAGAGTTGTTAAATATGTTGTTTAATTGCGACAAAGAGGAAATCAAGAGGAGAAATCTGGAGGATCTGAAAGAGATATTCGAGGTGAAATGAGCCACTTTCAAATGACAAATAAACTATATTCATAAGAAATAATTAATTATTTGTAAGAAATAATTCATTATTTATTATTTGATGCTAGAATCTTTGGTAATTTGTTTTTTAAATAAAAAAAAAAATCATTTGCATTTAGAATCTGGTTTTATTTATTATAGGACATTTTATGAAATCTCTATAATGGTCTCTAAATTAAATAACTTAAAATTTTTAAAATCTATATTTATTTCTTAAATGTCTCTACATTAAATAACTTAGAATGATGTGAAAAAGTTCCTCTCAAAGGATCGATTTTCCTCTCAATTAAATTATTATTCTGCCAAAAATAATGATTTTCAAATAAAAAAAATATTTAAGGTACCTCGAAAAATGCTTCAATCCCCTCATAAGAGAAATCTTTTGTATATTTTTGGATTTTAAATCCTGTTGGGGAATTATCGTCTTTGCTCCATAACTCTGCAAAGGGAATAGTTTCGAATTTCTTTGATCTACACACATCATAATGTTTTGAACAATTCACAAATACAAAATCAGCTTCCCTAATCAAAGTAACAAATACTATAAAATAATCAAATAAAATTTCAAGAAATTTGATAACTCATGATATTGTTTCGCTGCTTTTAATAAACCCTTCCGGAAAATATAATGCCAAGGCTGGCCTGGGGCGAAGAAATAAGCGAAAACTGGCTTATGAGATTTTGCTAGATGATAGATCTGATCTTCTGATTCGAAGGCTGTTAAGAAATTCTCATTATCTTCTCTATTTTGCCATTTTAAAAAATAAATTATCTTAAAGTAAAAGTGGTCACTTGTTTGAGAAATGATGGCCCAATTTATAGCCAAGATATGCTCCTATAAGGACTCCAAATAACATTTGTTTGCGTTTGAAGGATTTTCTAAGTTGAATGATCTTGGTCGAGTCTCCGTAAAGGCTATCTACGATCTTTTGGGTGAGCATTGAGGAAAAATGAAATTATCAAAATTAAATAATGGTTTTTTTTTCAAATTTTGGAAAAAAATAAATTCATTTTGGATGTTTTTTTTCTAATTTTAATTTTAAAAAAATTCTTTTTTCAATTTGACTATAATCAAAAACAAAATCTTTATTTTTTTTTTAAGAAAATTTTTTTTTTGTTTTTCTTTTAAAAAAAAAAAAAAAAAAAAAAAAATAGTAAATATATGTTTTATTTTTTAAT
>Ga0302186_10001257_pt1 | contig 21439 bp, 18 predicted proteins | sample II_Bog_E1_2_FD_198782 | JGI IMG/M metagenome (GOLD analysis project Ga0302186, IMG submission 198782) | Peat permafrost microbial communities from Stordalen Mire near Abisko, Sweden - II_Bog_E1_1 | ecosystem: Environmental > Terrestrial > Soil > Wetlands > Peat | place: Sweden: Abisko...
GTTATCCATATCCCCCTCTCAATATTCACTCCACTCAACCCGACACAAACGGCAATACGCAATTTCTCAAATATGATTATGGAACTGGAGCAAATGAAACCCCATCAAAATTCACCCGCTATATCAATATTGTCAAATCAACAACAAACCCCGATGAAGCAGCTGTTCATGTCAGGGTTACTTGGCCATCACCACTCGGTTTGCAAAAGATAGATATTACCGATTACATTTACAATTATTCTGCAAGTCTCTAAATATATATAATGAAAAAGACCCCCGATGTTTTGGGGGTCTTTGGTTTTGTACCATGCTGAGAGGAAAAGCTAGGAACCGAAACCGAATGCCCCCCCGGCATCTTGGCCTGCAATGGTGTCGACTTCCCAATAAATCCTATCTACACCATTCTGTATTCCGTGCACTTCAAGGTGCATGATTTGATTTGGAGCTGAAGGGATATCGAAATCAAAGGTCGCAGCTCCTGAGGGGTACCCAGGTGAATTGACCGACTGCCAGACATACTCGCCCGATCCATTGACTGGGTCGGAGGAGTTTAGGGTGAGGGTGCCATTGTAGAGATCAGTTGCACCGACGTACGCGTGCAACGAGAACGGATCCGTTGCAGTGGCCGGCGTGTTGACTGTTATCCTGAGATACATCACCACCGTGGGAACTACTGTGGGAATGGTGGTGCTTGTCGCTGAAGGCAATGGCGTCGTCGTTGAAGTCGCAGTCGGCATAGTTGCCGTTGCAGTCTTCGCAACCGATGTCTCAGTGGCTTGAACTGCGACCGCAGTTGCGGTCTGCTCGACCGACGTCTGTATGACCGTCGGTGTGAACGTCGCAGTTGCGACCACCACACCTGGCGTGCTCGTGAACGTGCCAGACACTACCGTCTTGACGGCAGTTGGCGCTGACTTGTGTCCAGCCGATGATTCCACGGGATTGTGGAACCAACTGCAGCTGGCGCTAATGCCGATGATGAGCATTAAGCCCACCGTCTTCAAGAGTGTCTTCATGACAACCTCCTTTTCCCCGTAGGGATGTGAAAAAGTGTATGCGATTGACGAAGAGCATCTCCGTCAAATAATTCTAGTCAAAGGAAACCTTTTTTTCTAGACAAGAGACGAAGTTAGTGTCTGAATATATTATACAACCATTCTCAAAATAATGCAAGAGGTGTGGACTTGTTATCCACAATGGAGAAATAGGGCTTTAAATGGTAGTATATTCGTTATAAATTCTTCTATTGAATTGGAAACTTAACTTTCGCCTGTCTGCTTAGGCGGGCGGAAATGGCAAAATTGTGATAGTCTATTGAAAATGAAAAAAATACAACAACAGAAAACATCATGGGGAAATGTTGCGCCGTGGTATAACAAACTTCTCACATCTGAAAATTCATATCAAAAAGAATTGATTTTGCCCAAACTTCTCAAGTTGATGCAGATTCAAAAAGGCGAGAAGATTCTTGATCTTGCGTGTGGACAAGGTTTTTTTACAAATCAATTTCAAAATGCGGGAGCTGAAGTGACTGGTGTAGATATTTCGCCTGAATTAATACAGATTGCTCGAAATAATTCTCCCAAAGATATTCATTTTTTTGTTTCGGCAGCCGATGCGCTCACTGAAATAAAAAATAACAGCTTTGATGCGATTTCAATTATTCTTGCATTGCAAAATATTGGAAATCTCGATGGAACGATTGCAGAATGTTTTCGTGTTTTAAAACCGGGTGGAAAATTGTATATCGTGCTCAATCACCCAGCTTTTCGTGTGCCACAAAAAAGTGATTGGGAAGTGGATGTAAAAAAAGGTGTGCAGTATCGAAAAATATCAGGTTATTTGTCTGAAAGTATGATAAAAATTGAAATGAACCCTGGAGAAAAAAATATCAAAAAGAAAATATATACAACTTCATTCCATCGACCGCTGCAAAATTATTTTTCCGTTTTTCATACAGTGGGATTTTTTGTCACCCGTTTGGAAGAATGGGCCTCACATAAAAAAAGCCAAGTTGGTCCAAAGCAAAAAATGGAAGATACCGCTCGAAAAGAAATTCCACTTTTCTTGTGTATTGAAGCGGTGAAATTAAAATAACAGAAAGAGTGCAAACACTTTTGTGTTTGCACTCTTTCTGTCGGCTTGGGAAAATGCTATGATATCTCGTATGAAAAATTTATTTTCTCACTCCATTAAATCAACGCTTTTCGCACTGTACGTAATCGGTTTTATTTTTGCGTTTAGTTCCGCATTACCCGCATATGCGAGCTCGAGTTTTCTTGGAACTCTCACTGGAGAGGCTCTCGTGAGTATTGTGTATATCATCTGTGCAGCGGCAACGCTTGCAGTTTTTTTGGTTACTCCAAAGATTTTAAAAAAATACGGCAATTATAAAACTACCGTTGTGTTTTCAGTTGTAAATACACTTGCACTTCTCGGGCTCGCATTTTTTCACAATGTTTTCACCGTTATTTTTTGTTTCATCGTGACGTATGTCGCATCGACGATTATTGGTTTATGCCTCGACATATTTATTGAGCATAATTCTTTTGTGAGCGATACGGGAGAGGTGAGAAGTATTTATCTGACAAGCACCAATGTCGCGTGGCTCATTTCTCCATGGCTTGCGGGATTGCTTATTGGGCAGTCTGCATATTGGAAAGTATTTTTTGCGGCCGGACTTGTCATGATACCAACGCTTTTTATTATCGTGTACAATCTCAGAAAATTTGCAGATCCAATATATGATGAAATAAAAATTTCCACGGCATCACGAGACGTGTGGCGCAATAAAGATATTAAAGGTATTTTCGCACTCAATTTTTTGTTGCAGTTTTTCTTTGCAGTGATGGTTATTTATACGCCGATATATCTCAACAAATATATTGGTTTTGATTGGACAACAATCGGTATCATGTTCACGATCATGTTGATACCGTTTGTGATATTGCAGGTGCCGGCAGGGGAGCTTGCAGATAAACGGTACGGGGAAAAAGAGATGTTGAGTTTGAGTTTTATTATTATGGCAATTTCCACTGCGCTCATTCCGATGATTGGCGGAAAAACATTTCTTATTTGGACAATTCTTCTTTTCACCACTCGTGTCGGAGCATCTATCGCTCAGGTGATGTGTGATACCTATCTTTTTAAAAAAGTTACCGACAAAGACGCGGGTATCATTAATCTGTACCGAACGATGTCACCGCTTGCGAATATTTTTGGGCCTATTGTCGCAATCGTATGCTTGTATTATTTTTCATTTAGCGGACTTTTTTTCTTGCTCGGTTTTCTTATGCTGTTTGGATTGCGATATAGCGTTGCATTGACTGATACAAAATAGATATTTTGCGAATGCAACATAAAAGCGGTTTTTGCTGGTCAGAAAGTTTTAAAATAATTCTTATTTTAAAACTCTTCCGACATGATTTTCCATGATAGGGAAAATCAGCAAAAACCGCTTTTATGTTGAGGAGAAATATTTTTTAAATTTACACGCCGATTACCACGGGTATCACCATTGGTTTTTTTGCTGTTTCTTGGAAAAGATATCGGCTGACATTATCGGTAATCGTTTCTTTCATCAGATCAAAATCGATTGGATTTCCAGTGCCGCCTTCCTCGACAGTTTTTTTAATAATGAATCGCGCCTCTTTTAGCAAATCCTGAGATTCTTTCAAATAAATAAATCCTCTTGAAATAATGTCGGGTGATTTTCTGAGTTTGCCAGTCGTAACATCAACACTCGCAATGATGACGAACATTCCATCTTGTGCAAGCATTTGGCGATCTCGAATAACCACTTCCTGCACATCTCCGACAGAGAATCCGTCAACCATGATGACCCCTGAAGGTGCTTTTTCTTTGAGTATTCGAATTTTGCTTGCATTATCATACATTTCGATAATACTGCCATTGTCTGGCACGACGATATTTTCTCGTGGCATTCCAATACCCATGGCAACCTCAGCACTAATTTTCAGCATATAATGATGTCCATGCATAGGCATGAAGAATTTATGCGGAATAGTTTTTTGAATCCATTCAAGCTCGCCGCGTTTCCCATGACCTCCCGAGTGCACGTCATTATCATTGTAGGTGATGATTTTTGCATCGTGTCGATACAAATTGTCTTTTAACGTTGCAACCGCTTTTTCATTTCCGGGAATAACTGAAGATGAAAGAATAATTGTGTCAGATTTGTTCAATCGAATATATTTATGGGAATTATTCGCCATTCGCATAAGCGCGGAAAATTGTTCCCCTTGAGGTCCCGTGGAAAGAATCATGAGTTTGTGTGGGGGATGGTTCGCAATATCTTCAACGGGAATAATGTGGCTCGTGTCGGCAAGTTTGAGAAATTTAATAATTTCAATATTGTTTTTCATACTGCGACCTTCAATCACAATGCTCTTGCCGTATTTTTTCGCAATATCAATGAATCGCAAAATACGTTCAACTTGCGAGGCGAATGTTCCGATCAGAATTCTTCCGGGAACGTCTTTGACGATTTTGTCTATATTTTCGATAACAACATCTTCGTTGATACCCCAACCATGTTTTTCTACACCAGTCGAATCAAGTCCAAGCAAGAGAATATTTCTATTCTTGAAATATGCATAATCCTCAATTTCTTCTTCTAAAGGTACGCCATTTGTACTATTTACGCGGAGGTCTCCCGTCATGACAATTTCTCCAAGCGGGGTGCTGATAATTACACCGGTAGATTCTGGAATAGAGTGGGTAACACCGAAAAATTTCAGCTTGATGTTGGGAGTAACTGGCAGAAAATCAGTATTGCCATCAACAATTTTTATATTCAGCGGTGGCAAATGCGGAAATTCTTCTTGTCGCTTTTTTATCATGATTGAGGCAAATTCTCGCGCGTAAATGGGAGGATTGCCGAGAGCTTCCATGACAAAAGGAATTCCGCCGATATGATCTAAGTGTCCGTGAGTGATTGCAAGTGCGCGTATTTTTCCTTTTCGCGCTTCAAGATATTTTGTGTTGGGAAGAATAAAATCGATACCCGGCGTATCTTCTGTTTTAAATTGTATTCCCGCATCAACGACAATGATGTCATTGCCATATTCAATTGCGGTCATGTTTTGTCCTATTTGCTCGACTCCACCAAGGGGAATGATTCGAATAACACCTTCGGCGAGTGGCGGAATCACATGTTCTTTTTTTATTGCTGATTCAGAGATGACTTTTCTCATGGAACCTTTTTTGGGAACCGGTCTATTTTTCCCAGGAAAATTTTGAGATTTATTTTTTCGTACGAAGACAAGTTTTTTTTCTGTATCTCCTGATTGTTGTCGCGGCGCAACGTGGGTATTGTTGGCGATGGGAGAATACGATCTCATCGGTGCGCGGAGAGTTTTTTTATCATCTCTTTTGAAAGAGGTGAGCTTTGGTCCAAATCTTTTTTCGTCGTGTTGATTGTCGTTTGTTATCATAATGTATTGTGCCACGTTAAACTTGTCCCCGAAGGGTTTTTATAAATTTTTTGTGGCTGTTATTTCTAATAAAATTCTTATTTTTGAAAAATTTTCCAAATATTATTCGTTTCAATATACCATGTATTGATATTGAGGAATCGTTCAAATGGATCTGTAATAATACCGAGATTATTTTCTTGAACTTTGCTTGGAGTGATATAAATAAATTCAGGAGAATACAGGAAGACTGCGGGAACATCTTGCTCTACAAGCGTATTAAATTGATCATATTCTTGCACTCGTTTTGATTCGTCTGAAGTTGTGCGCGCATTTTCAAGCAATGCATCTACTTTGCTATTCGCGTACATGGCGATATTGAGTCCGGGATCGTTTCTTTGGGATGAATCCCAGAATGAAAAGAAATCCATGTCCTGTCCGGTAACCGTGCCGTACAGGAGCGCATCAAATTTTCTTGGTCGAATGACATTTTGCTGCAAGTCGCCGAATTCATATTGTTGGATGGTGACGTTTGCGCCAATCTTTTGCCAATCACTTTGTATTATTTGCGCTGTCTGCACAAGATTCGGACTATTGAGCGTTGCGATATTGATGTCGAGTTCGATAGTTTGTTTCTTGCTAATCTTCTTCTCCATGAAACCGGTCGTCGAGCTGATTGCCCAGCCAGCTTTCGTGAGAATATTTTCTGCGACATCGGCACTAAAATTTTTTTCATCGGGAATGGTGATACCGCTGATAAGTCCGGCAGGAACTGGCCCGTATATTGGTTGTCCATACCCGCCGAGAACCTGATTGATAATCGCTTGTCTGTCTACTGCCGCATTTAGCGCTTCGCGCACCTCACTCATGGCGAGCACTTGCGATTGATTTTGATTAAAGAAAACGGCAAATGTTCGTGGAAGCGGGGATGTTTTTATTTCTGCACCTTTTTGGAGATCTACACTCGGTATTTTGTCTGGTGAAATCGAGTTCATCGCTTCAATGTCGCCATTGTTGTATGCGGTGATCAGTGATTGTTCGTCTGCATAAAAATTGATAATAAGGTCGTTTATATAAGGTTCGCCGAGAACATATTTATCAAAAGGGACAAGATCATAATATGTCGGTATTAAAAGCATATTTTTCTGGAGTGTAGTCATCTTATCTACTTTATAGGGACCAGAGCCGATTGGTTCGACATTATATTGTGAAAGAGGAAATTCATCATCGCTCAGATTTCCCCAAAGATGTTTGGGAAGAATACCGATGGTCAGATTTTGTAAAAATGGCGAGTATGGCTTTGTCAATACGAAAGCAATATGGGTCGCATCAATTTTGTTAACTTTGACATTATAAAATTCTGGAAGTTTCGGGCTTTTGATTGCGCCATCCTGGGTTTTGTCTATAGTAAATTTCACATCGTCTGCGGTAACTTTGACCCCATCTTGGAAATAAATAGTATCTTTTAATGTAAATGTATAGGTCAATCCATCGGGAGATAGTGTATAGCTTTTTGCGAGATCAGGAATCAATGAGCCATCTGGAGCGGTTTTTAAAAGTCCAGAGTATACAAGTATCGAGAGATCATTGTCTACATCTGAAACGGCAAGAACGGGATTGATGAATCGTGGAGATCCAATAATGCCTTCTTTTAGATATCCGCCATTTGCCGGCACATTGAGAGAAATGGATGTATTGATATTTTCGAGCATTATTGCCCCTGAGGCAATGAATAGGGTTACGAAACCATAGAAAAAGAATTTTTCAGTAACACTGAAACTAGAAATAATCTCAGAAAGTTTTTTGAAAAATGGTATATCCCATTTTGCATGAAAAATATTTTTTATTTTTTCCGTTGTTGTGGGAATTTGTTCACCTGATTGAATATCGGACATAAAAGATTATTATTTATAATTATAATAGTATGCAAATGTAAAAAGTGATGTATTCTTCTAGAATTCCATACATAACTCTACTCTTGAAAAACTAAGACTCGTCTTTACTTTGTGTATGAAAGTGGGGATTATATGATGCAACGATTATCCGAGGAATGTATGATAAACATCATAGCAAGACTTTCGAATAATGCAATTCTCACGTATTGTCGTTTATTTAAGAAATAAATTAGTGATACTTGCAATAATAAAAAGTATACCAAGAATAATGGTGGTGTTGAATATGATTTTCTCAAAGCCTCTTCGACTATGATATGCAGCACTCCAGTTGTCGTTTCCGCCGAATGTTCCATCGATGCTCGATTCTGATTTTTGCACCAAAATAGATGCAGTCATCAAAATGGCGAGAACTACTTGTATATACGGTAATGATGTTATGAAAGTTTCCATTGCCCCCCGAGTATAGCAAAATTGTGGGAAATATCAAGGCGAAGAAGGTTGTGATGTGTCGATACTGTTCCTTCTGTGTTTATTTTTTGTTATTTATATGGTATAGTGGGCGCTTGTGAATGAATCGGGTATTTTTCCGTTGCACCCGTGAAAATTTTTAGAAACCATTAATTATTTAATATAAAAATATGTCAGGATATATATTGTGGGGAATTATTATTATTTTGGTATTATGGGCGGTGTTTTCATATAATAAATTCATTACGCTTATCAATCGAGCAAAAGAAGCTTGGTCAGATATCGATGTGCAGCTGAAAAGACGCTATGATCTTATTCCAAACTTGGTAAATACCGTAAAGGGCTATGCGACGCATGAAACTGAAGCATTTGAAAATGTTACAAAAGCACGAGCAAGTGCTATGGGTGCGCAAAATATTGAGGAAAAAGGAAAGAGTGAGAACGCGCTTTCAAGTGCGTTGAAATCTGTATTTGCAATTGCCGAGGCATATCCCGATTTGAAGGCAAACCAAAATTTCCTTTCTTTGCAAACCGAGCTTTCAGACACTGAAAACAAAATCCAGGCATCGCGACGATTTTACAATGGCAATGTTCGAGATTTAAACATCGCAATTGATTCGTTTCCAAGCACATTGATTGCTCGTATATTTCATTTTGTAAAAATGGAAATGTTTACACTCGATGAATCTGATGCTGCGGCAAAAAATCCTGTCGAAGTAAAGTTTTAGTTCATGGAAATTAAGGACAAAGAACTTCATCGCATCGCCGTTACCGCTATTATCTATAATAGCGAAAGAAAATATCTTGTTACAAAAAGAAGTCCAAATAAAAAAGCCCATCCCAATAAATGGACGGTTCCCGGTGGAGGATTGAATACTGACGATTATATTTCGCGTCCACAAACGAATCATGTTGATTCTGGCTGGTATGGCGCAGTTGAAATTTGCCTACGCCGCGAAGTACTCGAAGAAGTGAATATTGAAATTGGAAAAGCGGAATATTTACTTAACCTGACATTTATTCGTCCTGATGGAATTCCTGTTTTGGTTTTGAGTTATTATGCGCCGTACGTTTCGGGAGATATAAAACTTGATGCGGATGCAACTGAATATGCATGGGTAACGCTTGCAGAAGCAAAAGAACTCGATTTAATTTCTGGTATTTATGAAGAAATAGAAATGGTTGATAAAATTTTGAAAAAATAAAATGTCTACGCTCTATACGCAACAAGATAGAAATATTGAAAAAACATGGCTTTTGATGGCGGTGTTTTTGGTTTTTGTTGTGGGTATTGGTTATTTTATTTCATATTATTATAATTCACCGGCGATTTTATATATCGCAATTATTTTTGCGGTTTTTATGAATATCTTTAGCTATTGGTATTCGGATACAATCGCTTTAAAAACTTCGCGTGCAATGCCGACAACGCGCGATCAATATCCAGATCTCTACAATATTGTAGAAAATCTTTCTATCACAGCGGGAATTCCAATGCCGAAAATTTATGTTATTACTGATCCTTCGCCGAATGCATTTGCGACTGGACGAAATAAAGAACATGCATCAATCGCGGTGACGAGCGGACTTTTGCAGATGATGAATACCGTGGAACTTGAAGGTGTTTTGGCGCATGAATTATCGCATGTAAAAAATCGCGATATTTTACTTTCAACGGTTGTGGTGGTGCTTGTTGGTTTCATTTCAATCCTTGCAAATATGTTTATCCGTGGATCAATGTTTGGAATTGGTGGTGGACGAGGGCGAAATGATGAAGCTGGCGAAATTATGGAAGTTGTTGGCATTATTTTTATTATTCTTTCGCCGATTGTTGCGACTATTATTCAACTTGCGATTTCTCGAAAGCGAGAATATCTTGCCGATGCTTCGGGCGCACTTCTCACTCGTTATCCCGAAGGACTCGCTTCAGCGCTTCAAAAAATTGCGAATGCCAATATTCCGATGAAAAATGCAAATACGGCAACTGCACATCTGTATATTTCAAATCCTTTCGGCAAGCTTGGTCAAAAAACCGCGGGACTTTTTAGTACGCACCCACCGATACAGGATAGAATTAATGCACTTTTGGGAACGGTGCAAAAATAAAAGATAAGAGGAATTTTTGCGAAGCAAAAATTCCTCCCTTTACTTTACGGGTAAGGCAAAGTAATCTAATATATAATACATATATGAAAGAAAAATTTCTGATTTTTCCCACAAAGAAAAATCGAACAAAAAGAACTGAGAATGGGAAGCGTTCGAAAGTTTTTTTGAGAAACATCGGGGAAAAAATTGGAGAAAAGATTGATATCCGACTTCTTGCATTTCGTGTGTTCGATGATCCTCGACCAAAATATGTTGCGAAAGTAACATCGATTGATCGTTTTTTTGAAAAAACTATTTTATGGGCTTTTCCTATGTGGGTGCGACCCAATTATGTGACCCTCTTTCGTTTTCTCAGTGTCCCGTTTATTATCTGGCTGCTTTGGATTGGAGATTATGATAGTGCCATGGTGCTATTTATCGTTGCGGCACTTTCCGATGCCCTTGATGGCGCAATTGCTCGTACGCGAGATGAGATTACGGATTGGGGAATTGTTTTTGATCCATTTGCGGATAAACTTTTGATTGGTCTTGTTGGTGGAATTTTAATTTTTAAATTTTTGAATCCAATCCTTGCGTTTACCATTATTACACTTGAAGTATTCCTTATTGCATCATCATATTTTCGATTTAAGGGAGAAGTGGTTCCCGCAAAAACAGTGGGGAAGTTGAAAATGATTTTGCAATGTGTGGGGGTTGGTTTCATTTTCCTTTCTCTTGTAACAGGGTTTACTGTTTTTTTGACTATTGCAACATATACGCTGTATCTCGCAGTGCTTTTTGCAGTGTTGAGTATTTTGGTGTATCGATCGATTTAAAATCAAATATCAAAAATCAAAGTTAAAAAATTAATTTTTTCTCAGAGGTCTCTCCTTGCGGAGGAGTGAAGCAACGGGAAGAGGTGAGTCCTCGAAAAAATTCTTGAAATATTTGATAAAACCTTATTTTAGAGTATTATGTAAAAAATGGAGACGTCGCATAGTGGTCTAGTGCGTTCGCTTGGAAAGCGAATAGGGTGAAAGCCCTCGCAGGTTCAAATCCTGTCGTCTCCGCAGAGTCGAGTTAGCTCGACACGCTTAATTTATCACGGTTTTTTGGCGATGAATTTTTTGATGAGAAAGAGATTCGAACTCGCTAAGATTTTTAGCCATGAATTTAAAGCTAGCTCGAATAGAAAAAGCTCTAGCAATAGAGCTTTTTTCTATAGGAGTTTATTTTACAAGATCAGCTATAGTTTTTGTTACAGTATTTTTATCAAATTTTTCATCTATCCAATCTGCATATTTTATACGGCAAAATCTCCATCCTGCTGATTCCAGTACTCGCTGACGCTCTTCATCGCTTTCTACGTGAATCCCGTAAGCTTCATCTATCTCATCCTTGAAATGACATGGGCCATCACATTCAACAGCAATTCTTTTCCCTGTTTTTTTATTGCTAATTACAAAGTCAATCTTAAAACCACAGCTTTGAATTTGATTTTGAATCTTATATTCTTTGCCTAGTCCATTTTTAATAGTGTTATAAAAGTCTTCCTCAAAATATGAATCAAATGGTTTTAGATCTATTGAATCAAAAGCAACCTCTCCACTTTCTTTTGCATATTCAAGGTATTTCTTAATCCAAATTTTTTCTGGAATATCAGATATTGGCATGCTAATAAAGCAGTGGACTTGCATTTTTGCACGAGAGAATCCAACATTTACTCTTCCTCTATTTATATCTCCTCTAATATCACCACCCTCACCAGTTAAAGGATTGTATCTTTTCTTTTGATCAGGTTTCCTTATTACAAAAGAATAAATAATTATATCCTTTTCATCTCCCTGTATACCTTCAATAATACTTACTTTATAATTATCATTTTCTTCCTTTAAACTAGCTTCTGTAAAAACCTTTCGTATTTCAGTAGCTTGAGCATTGAAGAATGATAAAATACCAATAGATTTATCCTGATATCTTTCGTCTGAGCGTAGTTCCTTGAATAATTCAAGTATAGCCTTGGCCTCAGCAATATTAATGTTATCAGAAATTTCTTCTTTCCAATCAGATTTAATTTCGTGTATAACGATAAGCCTGTTTGTATCTTTATATGTTAAATAATTGCTATTTAATGGAACAAGACTTCCTCTATAAAAATATTCATTACTGAAACCAATCAGTTCAGCTGGTGACCTATAATGATATCTGAGCATTCTTGTTTTAAACTTAAGATTGTCAGCGATATGAAGTAATGATTGTACAGAAGTCCCCATGGCTTTTATTTGTCTCTCATCTGGTATTTGATAACGGTGTGCTAATTCCTCAAAAATGCGATTGGATTTAAACATTATTGTACTATCACGCATTTGCTCTTTATCTCCAACAAAAACAGCCCTGTTCGCCCGAAACATGGTTGGTAAGGTATAAGCAATGTTACATTGTGATGCCTCATCAAGAATAACGTAATCAAACATACCAGATTGAAGCGGTAATAATCTACTTGCATCATCAAGCTCCATAATCCATATAGGAATAATATCCAATACTGCATTAAAGTTATCCGGATCACTACGTAATTTATCGAATGTTTTAAAAGCTTTTCGTGATTTCCCAAATGCCCTTTGAATTCTTCCGATATACGCTCTGGCAGAAATGCGAAAATTTGCTGATAGATATCATTGAGGAAATTCTTATGGCAAGTCAGCAATCAAAAGCTGAGAAAATGCCTACTCTGGAAAAAGCGAGTGTGAAATTAAATTTCCTGCGTATCTGCATCCGCCTTATGAAAGATTTGAAGGCGATAGATACCAAGAAATATATTATCATTGAAGCAAATCTGGATGAGATAGGCAGAATGCTTGGAGGATGGATAAAGTCAACGAAAGAAAGATAAGAGGTTTAAATCTCTTTTCACTCTCCTCGGCTCGGAAATGTAAAAGATTACTTTTTCATTTCTCTCGCTCTACGTCGGTGATAACAGAAACTCCCGCATATGCGGGAGTTTCTCATTTGGATAGATGTGACTGCCGGGCAGACGACAACCCGATGTTGTCGTTACGGTTGTCATCCGAGTAGTTGTTGACGTTGAGACCCTTCGAATCGAAGTTGCCGACGTTGACGCGGTTGCCGTCCGAGTGAAAGTTTGCCCGTTTCCATCTGTGTCACCGAAATTTGAGGTTTACTGCTTTTGAAGGCCTATATCCTCTCATCTCTGAATTTTATTTAGGAGCAATTCTTTTTTAAGAATATCTCCTCTAGAAACGAACAAGAAGTTCTCTCTATCCTTAGTTGCACCCTGTCGTGATCCGTAGACCACTGACATTCTGGCAAATCCCTTGGTGAGATATCCCGCGAGTTTGAACCGTAATCCAAACTTCATGAGCAAGATAAAAAATATTCTACACGTTTTTATATAAAAAGAAAGAGCCCACGCATCTCTTTCTTTTTCATTATTCATGAGAAGAAAAAATTGCGCGAGCTCAAGTGTTCAAAAGGAACAAGTCCTCAAGAATTCAAATATCACTACTTCCGGGCAGACGACAACCCGAGGTTGACGTTACGGACGTCATCCGAGCAGTAGCTGACGTTGAGACCCTTCGAATCGAAGAGGCCGACGCTGACGCGGTAGCCGCCCGAGTCGACGCTCGACGTACGGACATAGACATTCGGAAGCAAATAGACACCCCGAACGGCTTTGTACGTGGTGACGGCCCAGGTGACTTCGGCGGCATTCGGCACGAACTCGGCTGGCTGAAGCAATTTCTGTTGCTCCGTCCAGTTTTTGTCCGTCGAATCGTCGATCGGCTTCTTGCGAAGCATGATCCACCAAGGTTCCACCTTGTCATTGCGCGCGAACTTTTCTTTGTCGTTCGCGTACCAGCCACCCGTTTCCGAATAGAAGTATTTCTGGTTCAGGTCGCGAACTTCGAGAAGTGACATTGGCCTCGGCGGTCCCGCGACGATCATGTAATCGTTATCGCGGCACCATTTGAGCACTTCTTGCGAAGGGGTCATCGTCTTGCCGAAGTGCAACAGTTGCTCTTCGGTGTAAACGACTCCACGCGCTTTTGCGATGTCCTCGGGGGAAATGAAATCCTTTCCGAGAATGTCGCGAGCTATGTCGTAGTTCGGCATCTTCGCCGTATAACGACGGATGCCCTCGACGAGGTAATCCTGGAATTCGCCACCCCTCGCAATGAGGAGTTGCATTCCATCTTTGTCCGGACGAACAACCTTGACGGCCTTCTTGGCGGCACCGAAAAGGATATTCTTCATCTGAGATTCTTGATTCGACGTGATCGATTGTTTCGTCATCGTCGTCTCCTTTCAAATATCAGATTCGCTCTGATTTGCGGCTTGCCGAAACATTGAGACGAGCTTGCTATGTCCTAAACTAGGACACAAAAAGCTCGTCTCAAGTAGTGATTTATTTAAAAGAACTAACATTGACATGTTATCAGATATGTGGCTATTTGTCAATGTACAATTTTGTATAACAAAAAATCTCCGGCAAATTTTTCGCGTACCAGCGGTACGTATGAAAAATTTGCGCGGAGATCAAGAATTCAAGAGAGACAAGCCCTCAAGGATTCAAAGCTCACTTCACTGCAACTTCCGGGCAGACGACAACCCGAGGGTGCCGAAACGGACGCCATCCGAGTAGTAGTGGACGCCGAGACCCCGCGAATCGAAGAGGCCGACGATGACGCGGTAGCCGTCCGAGCTGAGATCGATACAACGGACATAAACATTTTCGAACAACCTTTCCCCAGTAGCGAGGAAATGGCCAACGATGGTGTAAACCATCGCCTGAGCCTTCAGCGTTTCCTCATCTTTCGAGAGGAGCACTTGTTGATCGTTCCACGTTTTGTTCGTCGAGTCGGCGACTGGCTTTTTACGAACCAATCTCCAACTGACCTCGCCTTTGTCTTTCGCGAACTTCTCGTTGTTATACCAGGCATCCTTGTGGCTGTAGAAGATCGGCTTATCGACCTTGCCACGGATATCGAGAATCGAAAGTTGGAAGACCGCAACGAGAACGTGAGTATCCGCGCACTTTGCGAGGACTTCTTCGCTCCACGGAATTTCGGCCAGGTGGGCAATCTCTTTTTTCGAGGGTTTGACCCCGAAGAATTTGATCGCTTCCTCGATACCGAAAAAGTTCCTGCCCATGATCCTGCGAGCTTCTTTCTGCGACGTGGACAGCTGGAATCCACCGTTGACGGCAAATCGCGCCAAATCCTCGACGAACTTATCGTCGGAGTTGATGCGATCTGCGACCGCACTGGCGTTATCACCGAGCGCAACCCAGAGGCGTTGCTCGGCTCCATTTTTCGTCCCTGCCGGAATGTCTAACCATTTCATGACTGACTCCTTTTTCTTTTAGCCCTGTTGAAGTTGTCTCGAGGGCGACTAGAATTGGGAATACGATCCCTGTGATACGATCTTGTCTCTTTTGAGACTAGCTTTTTATAGCCAATTAATTTAGCAACAAAAAGCTAGTCTCAATTGCAGTGAATATTTAAAAGGACTTTTACTACTTAACAGTATAACAAATATAATATATATTGTCAAGTAGAATATCGCCTGTTGGCAACTTGCCTTAGCAGAACAACTGATCAGCGATATGATGGTTGAATAATAGTTGCAAAAGAGCTATTATATGTTTGACAATTTAATAGGTTGGAAAAGCCTAACCCCTAGTGAAAATTAGGATATGGTTTTAAGAAACTCGCTACAAGATAAAAAACCATTCGTCATGGTGCTTGTAGCGAGTCATATCACGAAAGTGGTATGGGTGGTCTTCGGATCATCGCCTGGCGGATGGTTTTTTGTCTACCTGCCAGAAAAACTCGCTACAAATATATGGAAGATTTTTTCAAGAAAGCTTTTCGAGATCATAAAGTTGCATCTGGCTATTTTTATCGCCAGTATGTTCACGAGAACAAAGGTCCAAAGGGAACATTTTAGAAAAAATTGGGAGAATGTTATCAGAAGAATGGAAGAAATGAAATCTGTAATGAAAAATAATCCCGATAGAAAAATTCTACCGATTGAACACGGAGATGGTCCGTCTTTTACGTTGGATGAAATAAAAAAACACATGGAAGATTTTGATACTGATGAGTCAATTAGTGTCATAACATCAACAGCAGATATGGCACCAATCCTTTTTGATATGAATTGGCAAATACTTAAAGCTCCTACCGATAAATATTTTATATGTTCTGACAATCCATTATGTATGTGTAGTCCAAAAAGAGAAAAATTGTATGGTAGAAATACAATGGGTGCTCAAGCTGGTCTTGGACATAACGATGTAGAACTAACCTTCCCTTTATCAAAAGAATTTGCTGTAGTTATATCTTGGAATGGTCCTGATCTAATATATCTATTGGATACACCGTCAGAACTTATTGATCAAATTAATTATAGAACTCTCCGAACGGCAAGTAATCTAATTGCTAATGACAAGGGTATTTTGGAAGAGATAGTCACAAAAGCTAAAAAATAACTAGCGAATATAATAAAAGGTTACACCTGTATGTAACCTTTTATCTTATTCTGTGTAACCTTTGTAACCTTTTTGCATCGCACGAGACGCATCGATTTGATATACTAAAAATGTTAAAAATAACATTGCAGGACTTGACCGAGAAAAGTCAGAACTCGAGGTCCTCCGCAATGAATCGCAAGGACAGATGTTATCTGTCCGAGCGAATCATCATTGCGAGAAAGACACAGGATTTGAAAGACGGAGGCTGATGAGCCGAGTCGGGGTAGCGGAATTTTTCAGCAGAAAAATATCCGTGACCAAATCCTGTCGTCTCCGCCCATGATTTTAAAATTAAATAATAAATTAAATTATATGGAACATAAAGATTTTTTACGATTAGCGATAGAGAAAGCAAAAGAGTCATCAACTCAAGGGGGTTTTCCTGCCGGCGTGATTATTGTTAAAGAAGGAAAGGTTGTTGGTGAGGGAATAAGTATCGGAAACAAACTCAATGACCCAACGAGTTACGGTGAAATGATGGCAATACGAAATGCTTGTAAAAATTTAAATACAACCGATTTGTCTGGTTCTACTTTATACGCATCTATGGAACCATGTCTTATGTGTCTCGGAGCATCTATGTGGAGTGGAATTTCAAAAATAATTTTTGCTTGTTCTAAAGAAAAAGTGTCAGCTGAATATTGCGGTGGAAATTATCAATCATCAAATATTAATTCTCAATTTAAAAAACCGATTGAGCTAGTTCATTTTACTGAATTAGAAGACGAATCTTTGGCGGTTGTTCGTGAATGGGAGAAATTATCTCAATAGAATATTATTTTGTTTTTTCATTTTTTAAAAATGCTATACTTATCCCATGAACACACGATATAAAATTTTTGGACTTGTTGTTTTTGTGGTATTAGTAATTATTTTTTCTCTTTATAAAAATCATCCAGTATCAGAACCTACTCAAAATACCGCTGTAAATAATGTTACATTCTATTGTGAAGAGGGGACGTTTCAGGCTTCATTTGGAAAAACCTATGTAACGCTCAATTTTGCAAGTGGCACGAATATTCTTTTGCCACAGGCGATTTCTGGCTCAGGTATTCGATATGAGCTCGGTAGCACGACATTTATTGGTGAAGGAGATAAAGGTTTTCTTACCGAAGGCACAACTACGACATACACAAATTGTATTGCAGGAAATGTACAAACGAATGGCAGTGTGAATACCTATACTGATATGGGAAAAACTTTTTCTTTCTCATATCCAAATCAGTTTACCCTTTCGGGCGGTGATATCGGCTATTCGCAGGATTGGAGTTATGAAAATAATAATGCTGATCTCGGAATGCTTTTTACGAAAGTCATTATCCCAAGAAGTTTCTTGTCTGGCAAAACAAATTTTGGTGAAGCAAAGTTTACTGTCGGTACAAGTGCAGATCCTGATGCAGTAAAAAATTGTCTTATCAATTCGTATGGAGAAATGGGAACCACAACAGAAGTTACGATCAATAATCAGAAATTTACAAAAATTAATTTTACTGATGCTGGCGCAGGAAATTTATATGATACGACAAGTTATCGAACCATTTTGAATGGTCAGTGTTACGCAATAGAGTACATCATACACTCATCAAATATTTATAATTATTCTCCAGATCAAGGTGTGAAAGAATTTGATAAAGCAAAAGTTACTGCACAGCTTGAAAGTATGGTGCAGAGTTTTTCATTTTTACCACAATAAAATTATATGAAGACAAAAAATATTTTCATTTTATTGGTAATTATTTTGATTGCACTTGTAGTGGTAATTTTTTTCAAAAATTCATCTCAACAATCTGCTCAAATACAATCACTTGCCACGACTTCTGTGCAAAATATTTCATCGTCGACTAATTTTGCCGTGCAATCGGCTCAGGTGGAAAAAAATATCGAGCCGTACGTCACAGAATGCGGTGTGTATGCTCTCGGCGAACTTTCTTTTTCTGGGAAAATACTCAATGTGGATATTGCTGATGATACATGCAAACAAACACTTGGACTTTCTGGCAGAGAAGCATTGTCAGATGGGCAGGGAATGCTTTTTGTTTTTAATACACTCGGTTCATATGGCTTTTGGATGAAGGATATGAACTTCCCGCTTGATATTATTTGGCTTGATAATACTCTTACTGTCACTGGCATTGAAAAAAATCTTGCAACAAGCACATACAACACAACAAATCCTAAAAAATCAGAAACTTTTGGCGAACAATATCCCGCGGAATATGTTTTGGAGGTGCCCGCAGGTTACAGTGACGAAAATAATTTGAAAGTGGGAGAGAAATTATTTTTTTCTGAAAAATAATTTAAAATTCACATTTTGCAAGCGGAAAAAGTGGGAATTTTTTCAAAAAAGACATTTTTTTGATGAAAAAAGTAAAAACAAAAAAATATTTCTCCAGAAAAGTATTTTTATAAGCTGAAAAAAACTATATTTTAAAGCCCTGAATGCGAAGCGTCTTTACAGGTCTTTTTTTTGATTTCTTTATACAAAAAAAACTCAATTTTCTATTTTTTTGTTTGTATTTTGGGTGTAAAATAAGTCCACATTTATTAGTTGAGAAATATTTTTTTATCGTCGAAGCAAGACGAGTAAAAAGAACAAAATATTTTATTAGTATTAGGTAAATTTTACAAAAATGGTAAAAACAGGAAACGGACGAGCACATCTTATTGGTGGTATTAAAAAAAGAGACGGCAAAGTTGTGCCTTTTGATCTTTCAAAGATCAGTGGAGCAATCTTTAAGGCAATGACGGTTGTTGGAGAAGGTTCTCTTGAGGAGGCAGAGCTTGTCGCAAACAAAGTTCTCGCAGAACTTGTACGAATCGCAAAGAAATTCAAAGACTTTGTACCTGATATTGAAGGGGTTCAGGATATTGTTGAGAAGGAGCTTATTCTTTCTGAATACGTAAAGACTTCAAAGGAATATATCTTGTATCGACAAGCCCGAAACAAAGTTCGAGAGAGTGGATTTGTCGTTCCTGCACATGTAAAAAAAGTTACTGCGGAAAGTAAAAAATATTTCAGCAACCCACTTGGAGAATTCGTCTATTATCGAACATATGCAAAATGGATTCCGACTGAACAGAGAAGAGAGACGTGGATCGAGACTGTCGATCGATACATGGGCTTCATGAAAAAGAATCTTGGCAAGAAACTCAAAGATGCTGAGTATGCAGAAATTCGAGAAGCAATCTTGAAGCAAGAAGCAATGCCTTCAATGAGACTTTTGCAATTTGCTGGTCCTGCAGCAGAGAGAACAAATGTTTGTGCATACAATTGTTCATACATTGCGCCAACAAAATGGCAAGATTTTGCAGAGATTGTGTACATCTCAATGTGCGGTACTGGTGTGGGTTGGTCAGCAGAAAGTCAAAATATACAACAACTTCCACAAATTAAATTTCAGACGGGTAAAAAAGCTCCAACCTTTGTTGTTCCCGATACAAAAGAGGGATGGTGCGATGCGCTTGCACTTGGTATGACCACATGGGCAGATGGTATGGATATTGATTTTGATTATTCTTTACTTCGTCCAGCAGGAGCTCGTCTTTCAGTCATGGGAGGAAAATCAAATGGACCTGAACCACTTCGAAACTTACTTACATTCACTCGTGAAAGAATGTTGCGACGACAAGGACGACGACTCGAAAATATCGATGCACACGATATCATGTGTATGATTGGACAAATCGTCGTTTCAGGAGGAGTACGACGAAGCGCGATGATCTCACTTTCAGATCTTGATGATGAAAAAATTCGAGATGCAAAGAAAGGACAGTTTTATCTCACAGAAGGACAGCGATCTCTTGCAAATAACTCTGCAGTATACGCACAGAAGCCAACAGAAGAAGAATTCCTTGATGAATGGGTAGCTCTCATGAAGTCTGGAAGCGGAGAAAGGGGAATCTTTAACCGAGGAAGCTTGCCAGCAACTCTCCCAGCACGAAGATTAAAGGTTTGGAAGGAAGAAGGTTTATATGACGGCAAAAACCTTACTGGAAAGAGACTTGTCGGTACAAATCCTTGCGGAGAAATCATCTTGCAATCAAAACAATTCTGTAATCTTACGAACGTGATCGCACGAGAAGGGGACACCGAAGCATCTCTTTTGAGAAAAATGCGAATTGCAACAATTATCGGTACCTATCAGTCATCGCTTACAAACTTCGGATATCTTTCACGAGAGTGGAAAGAAAATTGTGAACGAGAACGACTCCTTGGAATCGGTCTTGCGGGACAGTGGGATTGTGAAATTGTACGAAATCCAAAAGTACTCGACAAAATGCGACTTGAATCAATCAAGATAAACAAAATGTTTGCAAAACGATTTGGTATTTCAGAATCAACCGCAATCACGTGTGTGAAGCCAGATGGAAATTCTTCACAGACATTCAACTTCTCAAGCGGTATGCACCCTCGATATGCTCCATATTATATCCGACGAGTTCGAATCTCAGCCACTGATTCACTTTTCAAAATGCTTCGAGACCAGGGGGTTCCGTACTTCCCAGAAGTTGGACAGATGAAGGAGAGTGCAAACACCTATGTGTTTGAATTCCCTGTAAAATCTCCAAAAGGTTCTATTTTCAGAGATGATCAAACTGCAATCGAACAACTCGAACACTGGAAAATGGTAAAGATTCATTACACTGAGCACAATCCATCTGTTACGATTTCTGTTGGTGATGGTGAATGGGTACAGGTGGCAGAGTGGCTCTACAAGAATTGGGATATGATCGGTGGACTCTCATTCCTTCCTCGAGAGAAACACGTATATCAGCTTGCTCCATATGAAGAGATTGATGAGAAACGATATAAAGAAATGATTAAGAAATTTGAACATATCGATTACTCAAAGATCATCACTTATGAAAGACAGGATGAGACTGATGTAAAGAAAGAGCTCGCATGTGTTGGAGGAATGTGTGAGGTACTCTAATTAGCAAAAAGCTTTTAGCTACTAGCTGTTAGGAAATACAAAAGGCGCGCCCGTAGGGCGCGCCTT
>Ga0302186_10001260_pt1 | contig 21431 bp, 18 predicted proteins | sample II_Bog_E1_2_FD_198782 | JGI IMG/M metagenome (GOLD analysis project Ga0302186, IMG submission 198782) | Peat permafrost microbial communities from Stordalen Mire near Abisko, Sweden - II_Bog_E1_1 | ecosystem: Environmental > Terrestrial > Soil > Wetlands > Peat | place: Sweden: Abisko...
AAAAAATCATCTAAATTTAAGAAAGAAAGAAAAATTAAAACAATGATATTTATTACCTAATTATAATTATTTTTTATTTTAAAATCAGAGTCTTCCTAAAAGGCTTTAAATGAATTTTAAATCGAGATTAAACCGTTTAAATTATAAATTATATAAATGCCCTGCGCACAAATCCTCTCTTTCAGCATAATAGACCTCCCGACTGCCAAAATCCTCTTTTCCCATGAACGGAATCAATACCCTCCCTCTTATAACCTCAGAAACCTCCTCCCAACTCTAATTCCTCAAATCATGCAATCTTCAGACAAAACACCCATTTTTCTCAAACCAACCTCCTCCTCCTATCTCTTCATCACAATTGATTTCACGAAAATGGCTTATGTCCTGGGCTTCTCCCCTGCTGAAATCCCTCTTAATTCTCTTGAAACCCTGATAAAAGATATGGTTCAAGCCTATCAAACCCTAGAAATTTCTAATATGTTGCCCATTTCTTTCGCTAATAAAAGACTCCTAGAGGAAAGATTCAACAATTTAGCCTCAGAAATGGAACAAAAAGTCGAGAAATTCCCTGGATTTTCGAAAATCCACTCAGAAATCCAGGAAATCAACGTGGAAATGCAAAAAAACATCACAAAAATGATCTTCCAACAGGAAAATCTGTTACAAATGGAGAAGAAAACTGAGAAAATGGCTGAAATTGCTGGGAAATTCAAAGAAAACGCAACAGATCTTCGCATAAAACACACAGAAAACTGCTCAGTGGGCTTCTGGATCCTCATGGCAGTGCTTCTTTTCATAATATTCATAGTTTTGATAGTAATTCTGGCCTGTTATAGTGATACTGAAGAGACTCCTGAGGCTAATACTATAGATATTTCAATTCAAAACCTTACAAATATAACAACAACTCATTTCATGACTAAAGGACCTGCCTTTTAAAGTTTTAACAGTTCATATTATTAAATCTATAGAGGTTTTTTCTATTATTTAGTTATTTGTCTTCAAATAATATTCAATGAACTCCTGTTCAGCTTGTTTTTCATAGGTTGCCTTGAATTCGATAGCCAATTCATGCCATTCTTCGAACAAAAGCTTCAAATTATTTTTGAAGTCATGCATACTTGCACCAGAAGGGAACATCTCCTTCATCCTTTTCTCAAGGAAAATCACATTTCCGGCTCTTGGCTTCTTATTGTAGAACAAACCATTTCCCTTGGGTGTCTTGTTGTCTTCCAATTTTTTCAATGTCTTCTTGATTGGCTCGGATCTCTGATTGTATCCATGCATTTCAATCACTGTGTTGTTCATCTCTTCCTTGAGATTCTGTAAATCCTGTATGAACCCTTCTGAGTTGCGGTTGAAATCTGGGAAATCTGCAAGGAACAAGGTGAGTTTTTCTGTGAGCTTCTCTCTCTCCTGTTTAATTTTTTCTGAGATGAATCCGAGTTCCAATTTGATGTCTGCAACTTTCTGGATTTCATTGAGAAAAAGTGATGAAATCACTTCTCTGAGCGTATTCTGAAGATTGCTTTGGAATTCGGCTGGTGCTTCAGATAGGGTTTTTTCCTCATGAGTGAGGAAATTCTGAATCATGTTATGGAGTTCAGCTATGAGATCTTTTTGAGTTGCCATTGATATTGATTAATGATTATTATTAAGGAAAATGGAGGGGTTTTATAAGGCATATGAGTGAAAAATCAAGTAAAATTATTCAAAAATAGAGGCTTTTTTTTTAAGTTAAGCTTATTTTAATGAAAAAAAGAAAAAAATAGCTAAAAATCGAGTTTTTTTAATATTTTTTTAGTGTTTTTAGTGAATTTTATTATATTTTCTAATCAAAATAGCAATAAATAGTCAAAATGGTCTTAATTACATATAAAATCTCTAACTTTTCAACGAATTAATAGGACTTTCGGTTTATTGGCTTGAATTTCTGTGGTTTTGCCCTCTTTTTTCTTCTTTTCTATGGTTTCTTTCATTGAATTCTTCAGATTTCTGATGGCGCTTTTCACCTGTTCCTCATCAGTGCTCACATCATTATCAAGAGTCTTAATTTCTAATGAAAATTCCTAATATTTCCTTAGAAATTACATGAGATATTGTCTTTTTTGCGAATTCCTCAGGTATTTTCAGGTCTTTTTCATCAAAACACCTAAAAAACATCAGATCTTGGCTTTGTCTATTCAGAAAACCCAGGACTTCCTATAAAAATCTTCATTTTCTGATGTTTTTTATAAAAAAAGTACGAAATTAGGCTTATTTTCATCCAAAAAGACCTTCCTAGGCAAATTTGTGAGGTTACTTAGAGGTTTTCTAGGCATTTTATCGATTTTCCTCTTATGGACTCTCCAGATTTCTTTGAAAAAACAGGCTTTTTGTGGGTTTTTTGATGAGTTTTCATGGATCTGAAGCAAAATATTAGACTTTTACTTTTAAAAGACTCAAAACTTTCTTTAAAGCCTGCGAATAATCGCTTTGGCCTTTATGGAGAATCAGGACCTCATTGTTTTCCTTTGGGATTTTCATTTTTTTTATTGAGAAATTTGAATTTATTATAAAAAAACCATTCCTAACGTTAAAAAGCCTGAAATTAATTAGAAGAAGTCCTGAATTCGCGAATCAGACTTTTCGACTTTGAGTTTTATATAAATTAGAAAATTCAAATTTATTAATAAAAAGAAGTTAAAAAAGCTTTAATTTTATTAGAAAAATTCAAATTTAATAATAAAAACAAGTTAACAAGCTTTTTTAATTAAATTTATTAAAAAACCATTAAAAAAAAAAAAAAAAAAAAAAAAAAAAAATTAGAAAATTAGAAAATCGCTAATTTCGCTTTAAAATAGCTTCCAAATTTTGACTTTTCCCAATAAAAAAGACCAATAACCCCCATATTTTTGTCCTAATGATTTAAATTCCTTCCAATCCTATCACTTATATTCATAATTTCATCAAAATTTTCTCAAAATGCTCAAGCCTCGAAAGGATCTTCCTTTAAAAAAGCCTCTCGATTCTCTTTCCATCATCAAGCCTAATGTCCCTAAGCCAGAAACCCTTAAGGATTTCTATATTGTGGAGAAGATCCTTGATAAGAAGTTTTTGGATGGCGATTTCAAATATAAGGTCAAATGGCTGAATTATCCAATGTCCCAATGCACTTGGGAGCCTAAGGAAAACCTGAATACTGTGGGTCTTATGTTGAAATATTTCGATGAGAACTTTGAGAAAACTGCTCAGAAAAACACTCAAAATCCAGCAATGTTCTCTGATAGTTCGAGCGAAGAAATGGAGGAAAAGGAGGAAAAGATTGAGAAAAATGACAGATTCATTGAGAAAAATGAGAAATTCATGGAAAAAAATGATAAATTCAATGAGAAAAAGACTGAAGCTTTTCCTCAGAGAAGAAGAGGCCCAATACCTAAAGACCTTAGAGAATCTAAAGACATTAAAGAGTCTAAAGAGCTGAGAGAGTCTAGAGAGCCTAAAGAGCCTAAAGAGCCCAAAGAGACTAGAGAACCTACTAGAGAAACTAGAGAGATTAGAGAAACTAAAGAAACTAAAGAAACTAAAGAGCTTAGAGATCAAAAAGAGCTTAGAGATCATAAAGAGCTGAGAGATAATAAAGAGCTTAGAGATCATAAAGAGCTTAGAGAACATAAAGAACATAAAGAGCATAAAGAGAATAAAGATAATAAAGAGACTGCGTTGAAAAGAAGAAAGATCAGGAAATCAATGAAAAAGGCTAGGAAAAACGAGCTGGTGTTGAAATATCTGAGTAAAATCTGGAAAACGATGTACGAGCTGCAAAAAAGGTACGAATTCACGAGCGAAGAGGAGGAAGATGAGGAAGATATGGAGGAATTTGAGGAGAAATCACAATCTTTTGAGAGGTCGGATGAGGAAACTGAGGAAAATGAGGATAAATTGAAGAACAAGAGGCCATTGGCTACAAAATGTGAGACTAAAAAGCCACAGGTTAAAGAGAGAATCGGGTTTATGAATAAGCATAATGCGAGTAATTTGAATGAAAAAGCTGCTCTTGAAAGGGTGATTAATGAGAAGATAGATATAGAGAAGAAATTGGCTGAGAAAACAATGAAGAATTCCAATGAGAAAATGGTTCTAGAGAGAAATGTATCTCTTATTGAGAGAAATATGCCTCTTATTGAGAAAAATGAGAGAATTATGCCTAATATATCTATGGAGAGGGCTTTGCCTGAGAAACTGGCCCTAGAAAAGACTTTGCCTGAGAAAATCCCTATTGAGAAGCCATTATGTGGGGGAATCCCTCTCGAGAAACCCACACAGAACCTCGATTCTACTCTCGATAAAAAGTTTCTTTCTGAGATAAAGAAACAAGCCCAGGCCCAAAATCTGGAAAAAGCAGTCAAACAGCCTATTATTTGTAATCAAAAACCCAATGAAAAGCCTCCAGATGATCGTAGATTCGGTGATTTTAGCTATGGAGATCAAGCGAAATTGATAACTCAAGCTACTCCAGGTCCGGGGGAAGAAGTTTTATGTCTGGTGGAATGGCTACCGAGGAAAGATGGCACTGTGCCGAAGAATAGCCAGGTTTTGAATTCGATTATTAAGAAAAATGACCCGAATTTACTGGTTAGTTTCTATGAAAGCAAATTGAGGTTTAATCAGGGGAAAAATAAGACTGCGAATAATGAGAAAAAGGAGAGAACAGTGAATAATGAGAAAAATGTTGGGAAAAATGATGGGAAAAATATTGAGAAAAATATTGAGAAAAATGTTGAGAAAAATGATGAGAAAAATAATGAGAAAAATAATGAGAAAAATATTGAGAAAAATAATGAGAAAAATATTGAGAAAAATATTGAGAAACACAATGAGAAAAACAATGAGAAAAACAATGAGAAAAACAATGAGAAAAATATTGAGAAAAATGTTGAAAAAAATAATGAGAAAATGATGAATTTAGAGAAAAATATTGAGAAAAATAATGAAATGATGGATATTGAGAAAAATACTGAGAACACTATTGAGAAAATGAACATTGAAAAGCTTAATATTGAGAAAATGACGATTGAACAGCCGAATATTGAGAAAATAGATAAAATGGTAATAGAGAACCCCATTGATGAGAAGAGCTTTATTGAAAACGAGCCTCTTTTAGATAATATGATGATGATTGAAAAACCCAATGAAAATCCTAATAATAGTGCCCCTAATAGTGAAAAAGGCTTGAATCTGAGTGAAAAGGGCTTGGTGATTAATGAGAAAAGTCCAATTATTGAGAAAAACCAAGACAATTTTAATAATAATAATGATAATATCTGGGAACCTGAGGTCGGAACTGAGGGCAACATAATGTTTTCAACAGAAAAGCGGAAGAAGATGAATTTAGATAGTTTGATAGCGGAAATGGATGACAAGAATCGTGGCTTTTTAGGCTCGAAAAGCCTTGAATAATTTAAAGGATCTCGAATTTAATTAGAAAAAAAAAAAACTCAAAAGAAAAATTCAATAATTTTATTCGATTTTTTTTAACAAAATGGACTTTTGCCAACGGTTATCACAAGTCCTGCCCAGCAATTCCAAATATTGGACTGTATTGGACTTCCAATTGTTCCTGAAATTCCTCAATTTGGAAGAATACGGGCCTCAATTTCGTTTCAATTCATTGAAAACCGCCATTCTCAAGGCTTTTTTATTATAGAACACCAAGATATCGATGGTTCCGCCTTTATGGAACTTAAAGATGCAGATCTGGAAAAAATTGGGGTCACTAATTTAATAGCCCGAAGCAAATTGCTTCAAAGTATTGTTAAAACAATGCTTTAAATAATTCGAAAAAAAAACAGATCAGGCCCTGCTTTTGAAATACAACGACTTCATCAATAGTCAGGATGACCAAGACCCTGTAATCCAGCCCTCAATCACAATCTCTCAAAAGTCTGGCTTTGTTTCCAATGTTTTCGGTCTCCCCAAAGCTGAGGTGATGCAAACACCTGAAAACAGCCATTTTTTCGCTGAAAACAATAATAGTATGGGTGGTGGTTTCGGGTTCGGAAATGTGGATTTCTTTCTCAGTGGGAAATTAGATATAACCTCAGGGAAAGCCACCATTGAGAACTCAATTCAATATAATCCTGAGGCTGAAGTTCTAGAGAAAGATGGCAGCTATGTTGTTTTGAAAAGTCATTATCATGTACAGGACTATAAGCAAGAGAAAGGTCAATAAGGCTATAGTTTTCATATAAAGGTCTTGTTTTTTCATTAGGAATGTCTAAAAAGGAGGATAATGAGGAAGATGAGGACTTGAAAAGCATAGAATATACAGAGTCCCGTATAGTGCCTCGAGAGGAGATCAAAAGACAACAGAAATTCAATTATCTCAATATGCCGAAGAAAGAGTTGAATAAAGGGTTATCAAATTCCCCTACAAATCCTGTGGATTTCGAAAGCGAAATAAAGCTCCAGAACCTTTCCTGTGAAAGTCTATCATATTCCGTGAAGGAGAAGCCTGAAATAATCGGTTCTGATCCTATGAACACACAGATAACTTTTAATTTACCTGAGATTTCAAGAGTTCATTGTGAAATCTATTATGAAGAGAAGAATTTCTTCATAAGAGACCTGAAAAGCGACACTGGCACTTGGTTAAGAGTGGCTCCAGAACGGCCTTTCGCTTTGAATTCTAGCCTTTCTTATGACATGGAAATCGGCCAAAGCATCTATCGATTAGATCTGAAGCATTATAACAAAGACAAAAGTGTGGATATTTTCTGGGATCAGAAAGCTATGAATTTACCTATCAAAGAGGAAATGCCAGTTACCATTGGGAAATCAGTGAATTGCTCTTTAAAATTCCCAAGCGACCAATGTCTTTCTAAATTGCATTGCCAACTAGTCAGGAAAAACTCTGAGCTTTTCTTAGAGGATTGCAAAAGCCTTAACGGGACCTGGCTACGAATAAATTGTGAAGTAGGCCTCAAACTTGAGGAAAGAATGGAACTCAGGATAGGGAACCACCTTCAAAAACTCAAAGTACTCAGCATTTTCGTGAAGGGGGAACAAAAGGCTGGCAAAATGTGTCTGGTTTGTAAGAAAGAAGAAGTGAAAACAATTGTTGAACCGTGTCTGCATGTGGGATTATGTGGGGGATGTGCCAAAATCGTGAGGATATGCCCGGAATGCGGAGGTGCTATTGATAAAATAATCATAACGGGATAAAAGTTTACATTTTAAGTGGAAAATTAAAAAGAATGAGAAATTTTTCAATTGAAGAACGCGTTAAATTATTTTGTAAATTCAATTTTTGAAAAAACTTTGGTAATGTTTATAATTTTTGATAATTTTTGATTTTTTGATAATTTTTAATAATTTTTAATAATTTTCAATAATTTTTAATAATTTTTACTAATTTTTTTAATTTATAATAATTTTTAATTATTTTGATAATTTTATATAATTTTTGATATTTGATAATGGCGATAATTTTTAATGTAGAAAAAAAATAAATTTTACTTTAGTAATCATGCAAAAGAAGCAAATTTAAAGGTGATGATATCAGATTTTTTAAAAATATACTTAAATTCGCAGAAAAATCTTTAGGACATTAATAAAATTACCTTCATAAAAAAAAATCCAGAACTATATTTAAATTCATGAATTCTCAGCAAAAATCTCCCTGCTATGCCCACCAGACCTTCTCATATCTTTCGCTCCTTTTCCAACTAGAAACAGTGAGGCCAATCTTTAGTTATTTCATTTTTTATCAAGATTTTCTTTGAAGGTCTCAGTTGAAAGCCAAGAGAAAAGTCCTCTTATGAAGAACCCTTTGTTTCAAGAAGAAACTGTTGTTTGGATCTTTGAAGTTTTTAATTATTTTATTGATTTTCATAATTATAATTACCTTTAGTTGGCAGAGCAAGTGCATGCAAAACAAAGAACCAAGCATCTTTCCATTCATCTCTTAGATAAAACCCTATCAAATCTTATAGTCAATGTCTCAGATTACCAGCTTTTAGCCTGTCTATGTCTGGCTCTAGCCCAGAAAGTATTCAATTTTTTTAATTATTGTTTTGCTTCATTAATAATAGTTCGAAGAAGAAAGGAATCTCACCTATTCGGATATAGAGAAATTGACGAATTATCATTATAAGAGAGAACAGATCGCCATCCATGAGTTAGCCATTCTTAAAAGTCTCAATTGGAAAATAGACAGTCCTTTGGCCTGTGACTTCTTGGCTAGTTTCAGTAATTTTCTCATTGAAGAAAACACCGAATTTCATGAGCAATTGGCTCAACGATTGGACTTTTGCCTTTCAGAGCAAGCATTTGCCCAATTCAGGCCTTCTATTATCGCAATGGCCTGTTTATTAGAGTTTTTTATTGATTGCCAATTCCAAGAAGGGGTCGATGCTGCATTGATTTTCATTAATCAATGGGGAAACTCACTGAAATATGAAGACATTAAGGCCTGTTGTGAGATTTTACAAGGCTTTTTCGGGAAAATTGATGAAGAGAAGCTTAAAACTCCGAATAATGAGGAAGAGAAGAATTTCGAGGTCTCAACTGCAGAGAGCAAATATGAGAAATTCGAAGAAGAAAATTAAACAGTAAATGAAGGCTTTTTACAGCTTAAGCCAGTTGAAAAGGCTCTTAAATTATTTTAAGGGACCTATAGAAGATCGCTTAAGCTCAAGAAATGATAATTTATAATAATTATAAAAACATTTCATTGAAAACATTTTTAAAATATTTATAAAAACATTAAAAAAAAAAAATTTATCGAAATAAATTAGAACTGGCTTACAATCAATAAAAAATGCTTTGAACATAGCAGTTTTTTAAAATTATCAAAATAATTTGCTGTTTTTATTTGGTAAGGATAAAAAATGAGGAAATTTTCAAACTTTTAAAGCCTGAAAACCGTTTTTTTAAAAAAAAAACTTATTTTACTCGAATTTTTTTTTTGTTTTTACTTCGAAATTTTTTTTAAATGTTTCCATTTTTTTTTTCTTTGTTTCTGTAGTTTTAATTTTTTCAATTTTTCTTTTTTAATTATTTTTTTTCAATTTTTTGTTTTTATTTTTATATGATTCGACTTTAAATGAAGAATTCTTGGAAATTTAAACACAAAAAGAGGCATTTTTGTTGTTGTTTTGTTCTTAATGATTTCTTATCTTTTTATAAAATATAATAAATTCATAAAAGTTTCATTTTTTAATTATTTGTTTGTTTTGGTGTTTTTTTGTAATTAAAATTAATACTGAAAATAAATCGAAACGAATATTAAAAAAAGATCAATTTTTTCAAATTAGAGTATTCTGATTTCTCTAAATCCGAATTTTATATCAATAAACTGCAGATCAGCGAAAAATCTTTCTCCTATTAATACTTTTTTATTTATAAAAATTAAGTTCATATGAAAATATCTGTTTCCGCTCCAACTCATCTCTTATCGCAGACTTATTGTTATCTAAATCAACTATTCCAGAAAGAATCAGTTTCTTCACAGGTTTTCCTTATATTAATCATCATAAATTCAATAATTAAGTAAAGCAGGTCTTTGAAAATATCAAAAACCCTGAAATCAACTCTTTGATTAGAGAGAAAACAGTAGTTTGGATTTGTGAAGTCCATAAAGATAAAATTCCAATGTTTTTGTTAATATTTTTATTAGTTGGCAGACCATTTACTTCTAAATCCAAGAACCAAGCATCTTTCAATCAAATTATTAGACAAAACTATATCAGAACTAATAATTGAAATTTCTGAACTTCAGCTATTGGCCTGTCTCTGCCTCTCTTTAGCCCAAAAGTTTGAAGAAACCAAGAACTTCCTCTATTCAGACATTGAGAAATTGACACATTATCAATACACTGAAGAGCAGATTTCTCAATTTGAACTCAAGATCCTAAAAGGATTTCATTGGAAATTCAACTATCCTTTAGCTTACGATTTCTTATCAATCTTCAGTGATTGTCTCATTGAAAACAATGAGGAAATTCAATTGGAATTGGCTCAAAGGATGGAATTTTGCCTTTTGGAGCAGGTTCTAATGAGACAAAAACCGTCTATTCTCGCGATGGCCTGTTTGTTGGATTTTTTCATTGATTGCCAATTTCAAGAAGGGAGCGATGCCGCCCTAATATTCATCAATCAATGGGGGGATGAGATGAAATATGAGGAAATTAAGACCTGTAGCGAGCTTTTACATGGGTTTTTCGAAACGAAAGAACCAGAAATTGTGGAATTTGAAGAAGTAATGAATATTTCAGTATTTTCTACTGAGGAAAAGAAATATGGAAAATTTGAAGAATTTGGCTAAAATGTTAGAAGTCAATCGGAAGAGCTCTTAAATTATGGACAGAAAGACGAAAAGACATTTTTTTTATTAGATATAAAGATTTGATCCAAATATTTTAAAAAAAAAACATTGAATTTTTTTTTATAATTGTTTTTTTTTACTTTTGAAAAAAATTTTCACCTTTTTTTCGATTATTAACAAAATTTCATTAAATTTTCCATTTGAGCTTTTCTTTATAAAATTAAATGCATCATTTATCAAAATCTTAATCTTAAAAATTGAAAAATTTGTAAAAAATTAAAAATAAAAATTGCATAAAATTTGGAAACATATCGAAACAAATTTGAATAAAATTTAAACAACATTCCTATTCAAAAGTAATTCCCCAAATAAAACCCACCCGAAATATTGCTAATAATAAATGACTAATTCAAAAATTATTTTGAAGAAAATGAATAAAATTTAAATTTTTTCTCTTTCAAACAAATTCAAGAAAATTTCCGATTTTAATTTCCAGAAAATAATGTAAAACTCTCAAAAATTCAATTTCCCTCTTTTTTTTATCTTCTTTAAAGTTCCCTTTCCTGCCATTTTTTTGGATTCCGTCCTATTATTCCGAATTCTTTTCACCCGAATTTAATATTTCCTTTATATGAAGCCAGAATTTTGAAAAATCTCTCATTAGAAACACATATATCTTTGAAACCAATCACATTTCTCTTCTTCTTAGAAAATTAGCTTTAAATGTGTTCAAATCGTCTGAAATCACTTATAAAACCACTAAAAAAAATTCTGAATTTCCTCATTTCCTCTTACCTCCAAATGGAATCTTCATCCCCTAGTCTCTCCGATCGTAGTTCCCCTAATTTATCGTTATCCCTCCCGACCAAGAAGATCTCAAAGAAAACTTATAACAAATCGCGTCTTTTGGCCTTGAAATCCAAATCTACCGTGCCTCATTGCAAGTATAAGTTCATTTTTGACCCTGCGAAACTATTGAACCCCTTCACGACCCATCAATTAGAAGGGGACCTGTTTCTGAATTGTGACAATAACTCCAATGATAAGCTATCCCAAGAGGATTTCAAAGGACTCCTCTATAATTTCAATTGTTGTAAACAGCCCATGAGTGCCATTCATGATAAGAACCTCCGGGTCGTGATTTTTAAGGTCGAAAGTCATGAGACTGTGATGACGCCTATAGAGATGATGGTGAATAAATTGGATTCTTTGGGTGATAAACATGCCCATGAGCTCGCAGAAACAGTTAAATATTACGGTTTCTCATTGGAATTCATGCGGAATCTACAACTGGCTGAGGACTTGCCTGCCAAAAATCATAGTCTTTTCAAGGATTATCAAGGCAAGATTAAGAAAATATTAGAGACCTATCAGGACAACGGCTTTGTATTCTCAACGAAAACGAAGTTTTCAGCCCTTGCGAAGCGCCTCGAAGTCACGGAAATTAGCTTTAATGAGAATTTCGTGAACACTTTGGATTTATCGATGCCTAAGTTTATCCAGAAGACTTTGAAGAAGGGGTTTCCAGATGTGGTAGACATAGCAGGGAATTACCATGAATGGTATTGTCAGATCCTACAGATGACTGGGATGGCAGAAAATGACAATAAAACACCTAGAATGTGCGTGTTTTGGGGCAAAAACAAGACCATGGCGATAAAGTGCCAGGTCTTGGTGGAGAATGTATTATTAAAAATGGATAATTATATGGAAAACACGATGTTTTTCATATGTGTGCCCAAAGGGCTTAATTACGCTTTGGAAGAAGGCGTTCCTTTGGGGATAAATGAAGCGAATTTTAAGAAAAAGGAGCTTGGATTGGCGAAATATGAGGATTTAGAAGAGTGGGGATTACCAAAATTGCAAAATAGGAGGATTTGTAGTGAGTTTTTAAAGAAGTTCTACCCAGAGGCCTTACGAGAGGAAGAGAAGGAAGACCTGATATAATACGCAGAATGCGGAAAAATATAATATTTTTAAAGAAAATATATATTGAGACTTGCTTTGTTATAATAATTTATAATGAATTTTTTAATGAAATTATAATCGATTTGCGAAAAATGCTAGCATTTTCTTGAAATTATTTCGAAGATTTCTTCTCATAAAACTCTTTATAAAATTCATAAATCCCGTCATTCAGCTCATAAAGTGTATCTTCCAGTCGTTAAAGGGGCAGCATTTCCATATCTTTTTATAAACCCTTGCATTATACTATTATAAGTTCCATTTCCCTTTCCAATACAACATGTTCTCTTTAGTTCCTCTAAAGACTTCCTTAATCGACATTGAGAAGTCGTCGAAGGATATTTCTTTGAAATCTCAAGAGGAAAACTCTGAAAACCTCCCAGACCTATGTAAAGTTCAGTTTCTGCCTGATCCCTTTAAAGCAAACCTTCCTATCTTATATTCGCATCGCATGGAAGGCGACCTTTTGCTTTATGATTATGCGCAATTCAATGAGAAAGGCGAAATCCGTGGTTTGTTGTCCAATTTTAATTCCTGCAAACACATACTTTCAGTTTCCTTCGATTCCCTAACAGGAATGACCACTGTTCGTACAGATAACAACGATAATATCGCACTGACACCATTCCATTTGATGGTCGAACGTTTGGAGTCCCAAAACGATAAAAATGCTTATAAATTAGCCCGAAAAGTTTCTAAAATGGGCGAATTTGTCCATGAATCCAAGCTAAATTGCGGGTTTACAGGTCTCGGGTTGAGGAAGTCCCAAAGAACTGACCCTCGATTCCGGAAATATCAAAACAGGAACAGGGACCTGATCCATCAAAATTTTGAGAACCTCCTAATCGACTTCCAATTTAAGTTCTCGAAGCGGTCTTCTAATTTTGAGGTCTCTGAAATCTCTTTCAATGAGAAGTTCAGAGAAGTATTGGGGTTTGAAGATTCCACTGATTTTAGTAAAAGTCTCTTGAAATTTGGGTTTCCTGATGCCGTGTTCATTGAAGAAAATTACCATAATTGGTATAGTAGAATGGTCCATAACTCGTTCGTAAGGCTACAGGACCCAAAGAGTCCTAAGGAAACAATGGAAGTGTTGATCCATGGACTTAAGAACCCAAAGGAATGCTATGACATGGATGTCGAGATGGTCAGTGTCGAGTTGGAAGGGTATGTAGAGATTATGATGCATTTGATCTTGAAGCCTAAAGCTAAGAAAACTATGGCGATTAAGAAGAAAAAGACTATCAATAAGGAAAACAAATGCAGCATGGAAGAAGAAAACAAATGGGAAGTCAATGAGGGATCCATGCAAATCGAAGACAATCCCATTGAAAAGAAATGTGAATTGCTTGAAAAGACTTTAAACAATAGTGAATTCGTTAAGAGTTTCTATCCTGAGGCTCTGGCAAAGAAGCGGAGGGTCGAGCCGAAGGAATGTGGATATAGGTTGTTGTAATTATTTATTAAATTTAGAAGGGCCTGGAAAAAAAAGAAGAAGTTTTCCAGAGAGGAGCTAACAAATTTTAATCAAAGTTTTGGACTTTCTACAGAAGACAAATTATCGATATTTTTACCTTTATGTTTTTATGTTTTCTTATTTATAGACAGACCTGGTTCTGGAGGAAGCCAAAGCATTTATGACATTTATTATATAGAAAAAACGCAAAAAATATTCTTTTAAATTTTGACTGGAATAATTTAAAAAAAAAAAAAAAAATCCATAGTTTTTAAAATTGGAATGCTTTGTTCCTGCGAAAATCCCTTTTAAGAAATGCAGAAAATCTATCTTTGCAACAAAGAGTCTGAAAAGGAAATGAGGAATTTTTTACCTTTTTCTTCTTCTTCCTTTGTATCAAAAACCACATTAAACGAATATTCATGATTTCGATTCACAACAATCGCGATTCTTATCAACGTTTTCTCTAACCCTTTTGTTCTGATCTTCTTATAAAGACGTTCACAAAAAACAGATTCCATTGGATACTTCAAATCCTTAAAGCTCTCAATATAACTATGCATCCAATGCAAAGCAAGGTCGATATAGTTCCAAGAGCATTCCATAAACTCTTTTTTTTCTAAAAGCAGTCCCTGATTCTTGTTCCTTGAGATATGCCAGGTTTTTGAAGGATCCGTCCTTGGGTCAAAAAAGCAGTCTCGTTTTTGAAAGTGAGGAGATAAAGAACGACCATAATATTCATTTTGCACCGCAACACACTCTTTAAGCTTTCCTGAAGAAAATCTTCCATAAATTTGAAAGAGTTTGTTATGATTGCAAAAAAAATAATCCGATAAAGGAATAAAGCTTTTGGCTTGAAATAATTGTTCTACTGTTGTCACGGATTGCTGTATCCTCATGCTCTCTTCATCGCAATTTTCATCTCCCCATACTTTATTTTCTGACAAATCGAGCACACACACATTCTTAAACTTGGGTTTAGCATCAGAGTACTCAAAAAGCATGTCCACTTCGATAAAGTAAATTTTTTTTTAGTTTATTGAATTAAAAACTTAATTCTTTGATAAAGCCTGCGTTTTTCAATCAAGAGGATGAAAATCAAAAATTTATCAGATCGTCTTGGAACCTGGAAATAGTGGAAAACAACACTTTTTCACTATGCCTTTCGAAAACTTTCTTTGGAAAAAAAGATCTGACTCATCCATTGGAGTTTCAAGTATAAAATTAAAAAATTAGATCCATAATTAAATTGATAGGGAGCATAATTTCAATATTCAAAGGACTATACAAAATAATATTATCGACCCTGAATTTGGTTGAAATTGATGAAAATAAACGGATATTCAAAAAGCTGAAGATGATAGAATGTATGTTTTGCATCATCAGAACAATTGTTTCTTTCTTGGATTAGAAAAAAAATTAATGATCTTAAAAAAGGCGAAGTTTGTTCTTTAACGAAATCAAGAAAAATTTCAAAAGAAGTGGCGTTTAATTCTTGAATGTGTTGATGTAAATTATTCATTTTTTTATTAATTAAATAAATTGTAACAAATAGGAATTCTCAACAAATATTTTTCAATTTCGACTGAAAAAGCGGATTTTGATGAATTTGATGATAAAAATATAACAACTTTTATTAAATTTTATCCCAAAATAAAAATACATGAAAAAATTGAGAGATTTGAAAAGAATTTATAATCTTCAGAATAAAGGTAGGAATAAGAATCGATTAAATGGAAAAGAAAAAGCCAATTTTCCATTATTTAGAAAGAATTAAGACAAAAAAATTCTTTAGATTATTTGAGAAAGAAATTGATTATTGTAAACAAATTTAACATATGGTTTATATTAAATATATATGTTTCATGTGGAAATTTCTTCAAATTTAAACATTATATTATACAGATATGGTCATATATAATATATACATTGTTTAATTCATTCAAATTCATATCTATTTTTTTAATTAATGCTTTTTCATGAGAATTCCAGCAAAATCCATCGTTTCTGAAATTAAAAAATCGCATTTTTTCGAAAAAAATTGCGATTTTCTATTAAATAATGAATTAAGTGGAAGTTTCTTTGAGAAACTTCGCGTTTTTCGCCTTAAGTGAAAAATCGCAATCTTGATATTTTCTGCTTAGTTTCAAGAACTCATTGGCTTTTTTCTTTTCTTCATTTATCAACAGGCTTCTTCCGACCCAATGGAACCCATGATGGAGTAGATATTCATAATCTTTGGAGATAAATTCAATGATTTCTTTGAGTTTCAACCCAAGATCCAGTACTTCCTTGAAATTCCTTAATAAACATTGTATAATAATGAGCAAAAATAGCACTGAGGCATATTCATTAATGATACAAAGTCTCTTTGTGTGATGATTCATGATGTTTTTATGTTCTTTGATATCAAAATCGAAGGTTTTTCTGAAAAATTCGTTGATATTTTTTTGAATTTGCAAGAGAAAATTGTCTTTAAGTTTCGAAATCTCCTTCAGAAAATATAGCACTTCATATTTTATGAGAAATTTATGAGTTCTTTTCCTGAATTTCCTCGATAGACTCGCGATTTCATTATCAGTGCTTGATTTCACAGGGTCATTAGCGAATTTCCTTTCAATATAATCAGTCATAGCGAGCCAATATTCACAAAGGCCTTGTTCATTCATATTCACATAACAGATCGCTATAATCAAGGCCAATGTGTTTCTATGTGGCATGATAATGGTTTTATATGAAGGTCCTTTGATTTTGCTAGGGGATCCTTTGTTTATAGGATAATTTTCAAGAAGACTGTTTTCCATAGTTTTGGCTTTTTTGATCAAATTAATGAAATATTCAGGGACCTCAATATTTTTAGGTCTGATCTTCATAAATAAAGAGTCATCGAAATTAAACAGATCTAGAGAAACTATAGCCAATTCCTCCAAAATCGTCAATGCGGAATTCCATTGGCATCTGCTCATTTCGAACCAAGCCAATTCGAATTTCAGATAATAGGCTTCCTTTGATAAATCCCCCCCTATATTGGCTAGACTCCGGAGAATCAATTTTATAGATTCAGAGCCTTGCATAAATCTCCAAGAAAAAAGACTAGCCATCCAATTCATCAAAGGACTCTTATTCAAAGTCTTCAGACTTTCCTTAATAAGTTCAAAAGCCAAATCAAAACTGCCTTCGTTATCTCCTTCTATATAATAAAGACCTAAGAGAAGTCTTGCGAAATTGGCTCTGATTTTGCCTTGAGAAATGCATTCTTTCAGAGCTTTGATACCCAAATTGCGATCAGTGGCCAAACCAAGAATTTCGAGTATTTTGCGGTATTGGCTTGGCAAAAGAGAAAAGCCAATCTTAAAAGCTCCGGAAATCAATAGAAATCTTGAATATGTTAAAGGATTTGAAGCGAAACTATTAGATTTTTCGGCCTTTTTAAATAGATTATATGATTCTCGAAAAGCGATAAAGGCCTGGAATTTGCTTTGTAAAAGGGTATAAAGCATTCCTTTTACCATAGAAATTTCACTAAGGATTATATAATTATGATCGCAAGGGATGATTCCAGCGAGAGTCTCTTGAATTGAGGATAGAAGCGAATCAATTAGAGATCTTTTGCCTGAAACCAGAACTTTCATCAGGGAAATTTCCAAAAGGCCCGTGGAATAATCAAGGTTTTTTGGCTTGAGGAGGAAAATGCGTTGGGCGTTTTCTAATTGAAATTCCCAGAGAAATTGTTCAGCCAAATTCAATAGAAAATCATCTGAAAGCTCTAAATTACCCAATATTTCTAGATTCAAGTTATCTTCCCTTTTCGGGAACAAAAACTTATGCGAATCCGCATCTTTATTTTCCTGATAAAGTGTAAAAACTCTCGAATTTTTCACAAAACGTCCTGTTTCTTTAAAATTATTAAGATTATTATCTGAAATGGATGATATTCTCAGTTTTTTTGCCATCTCTTTAGGGTTTGTGGCTTGATTTTCACTATATTTCGCAGTTTCATCTAAATAAGACTCCTTGAAAAAGCTTTCATGTGACTTTTTCACTATTAAATTTGAAATTTCCTTGATTTCTGTGGGTAATCGGCCTTCTAAAGTCACATCATCTTCGCAAAAATATTGTTTAAATTCCTCTATTAAATCCACTTGTGATTCCTCCAACAGAGTTTTTTGCTTAACAATTGGTTTTTCTTTCAAAAAAACATCATTTTCGTCAGTCAAATCCTCATGAAAAGAGTGTTTTTTCTGATTTAAAGTGTCAAATGAGAGGTTTAAAACATTGTTTTTAATGATTTGTGAGGCGTTGAAATTTTGCGAATTTGATCTTTTGGCCTTAGTTTTGGAATTTTTCTTGTTATTATTATTATTCACAGCATTGAAGACATTCAAAAGTGTTTCTTTTATCTTGGAATCAATAGGAAAAAGCCAAAATTGTTTTGTTTTCCTTCTTTCTTGTATCTTTATTCGAATGCAACTTTCGAAACTTTTCAAAAATGAAGCCTCCAAGAAAAATTCGACCGGGGCACAAATTTTAAAAGAACCCTTCGGTTTTTTGGAATCTTTATTCTCGAAATATGCTAAAACACCATCGGAATAAACTTCGCAATAACGTTTGCGTTGAAATCCAAGCTTTTGACCATATTTTATTAAAAGAACCCTTTCTTTTGGAAAGGACATTAGAGAAAAATTCTTATAATTTTGCTTTGAATTTTGCTACTTTCCAAAAAAAAATTAATGTTTTTTCTTGTTTTTTATGAATAAAATTTAAACCAAAAAAAAGCAAGCAATCCTTTTTTAATATTCCGAATTCGAAATCCTATAAATTATAATTTTCTTTCGGCGTTAATGAACAATTCTTCGATTTCAAATCTTCGAACTTTTTCCTTCAAAGCGCCTACTGCAACCCCTCCTTTTTGCAATCTTTGGGACATTTTATACCCTCCATTCAATATGAAGGTCTCCATTCAAGCCAAAAATACCAACAAACCCAATCTTTCCAGCAAACAACCTAGAAAATTCTCTTGCAAATACCCTATTGCAATTGAAAATGAAGGGTCCTTTCAGGTTTCAAGGAAGATAATTGGTGCCAAGGGATGCAATATGAAGAAAATCATCGACTTGACACTCAATGAATATCAATTCAAGAACCTGGAAAGCTTCAATGAAGCCAAATTGATAAAGCTGAGGTTGCGAGGGAAAGGCTCTGGATTCATGGAAGGACGCAAAAATTCAGGTAATTTTTGAATCAATCCTCAATTTGACATTTTTGTTTCATTGTTTGGATTCTTCGTTTGATTTTTTATTGCAATCAGCGATTATTTTGATTGGAATTTTCCGTTTTTTTGAATTTTTTTTTTGCTTTTTTTTTTTGGGAGTTTTTTTTTTGATTTTATTTTTGATTTTTTGGAATTTTTGGAATTTTTGTGATTTTTCAATGCTTTTTTTGATGATTGCTTTAAAAGCTTTTTTCCTAGATTTTTCGAATTTTTGTGATTTTTCAATGCTTTTTTGATGATTGTTTTAAAAGCTTTTTTCTTAGAATTTTTGGATTTAGACCTTTCTTTTTGTATATAATTAATTGTATTTTTTTCTTAAGAATCTAAAGAAAACCTGCATCTATGTGTTAGTGCTCGTTCCCAAGAGCTTTTGACCATCGCTTGTAAGCATACGGAGCAATTATTGCTTGAAATTTATGAGAATTTCATTAAATATTGTGCTGAAAAAGGTTTAGAAAAGCCCACATTACAAGTGAAGAAAATTTCAGTGCGGACTAGTCAATAAGAGCTGCTTTATCAAGCTTTAGGGACTTCTTCTAATGAGAGCGAGGAATTAAAAAACTTGCTTTGATATTGATTTTATTAATAAATTATTCAAAATTATTTTTTGTATAAATCCTTATAAAAAAACAAAAAAACAAAAAAAAAATAATTTAAAACTGAGCATTAATGTTTCCAAGGAATCTTTTGTCCAAAATCTCAAAATTCCATTTCTCGACCAAAGTCGATTATATGGGCATTTCGCATTTCAGCCCAGAACTTAAAGAGCTTAGAACCATGGTTCGTAAGTTTTGTGATGATGTGATCAGTCCCTTCGCTGTGAAGACTGATAAAAATGATAAATTCCCACTACATTTATGGAAAGAGATGGGCAATTTGGGGCTTTTGGGTATCACATGTCCAAGTAAATTAATGTTTCTTGGGGATTTTATCATTGATTTTATATATAGCGGAATATGGAGGAAGTGGGTTGAATTATACGGCTGCTTGCATGGCCATGGAAGAATTGAGTAGAGCGAGTGGGTCTATTGGGCTTTCTTATGGGGCACACAGCGGTTTGTGTCTGGCACAGATCGTGAGACATGGGACCGAGGAACAAAAGAAAAAATATCTACCGAAGGTAATTTTTTATTTTTTTAAACTCCATTAATTGATCATGTTGATTTGAAAAAATGCCCTTTGAATAATTATAAATCTTTTTATATTTTCAAAAAAAGAGAGAATTTTTCATTGATTTTTTCATTGATTTTTTTTATAGTTTTTCTTTATTTTTTCTAGTATAATTCCTGATTTTTATTATTATTATTTTAATTTAGTTGTGTTCCGGAGACCATATCGGAGCTTTATCAATGTCCGAGCCGAACTCTGGTTCTGATGTCGTTTCGATGAGGACCAAAGCTGAACTCAAAGACAATCACTACCTTCTCAACGGTGGCAAAATGTGGATAACAAACGGTCCAGACGCTGATGTGATAGTTTGTTACGCAAAAACCACCCCTGACACACCAAAAAAGCGTGGTAATATCACCGCTTTTATCCTAGAAAAGACGATGAAAGGTTTTTCTGTTGCTCAAAAACTTGACAAATTAGGCATGAGAGGCTCTAGCACTGGTGAATTAGTCTTTGATAACATAGAGATTCCATTGGAGAATGTCCTTGGAAAGCCAAATAAGGGTGTTTATGTCTTGATGACCGGATTAGATTATGAGAGATTAGTGTGTGCGGCTGGTCCAGTTGGAATCATGCAGGCTTGCATGGATCTAGCATTGCCTTATATTCAAACAAGAGAACAATTCAATCAGAAGATAGGAGATTTTCAATTAATGCAAGGCAAAATAGCTGAAATGTACGTGAAGTTGCAAAGTTCAAGAGCCTATACTTATGCTGTTGCGAAAGCTGTGGATGAGGGGAATGTGAGTAATTTGGATTGTGCGGCTGTTTTGATGTATACTGCTATTGAAGCCACACAAATGGCCTTGGAAACCATTCAATGTTTGGGAGGGAATGGATATATCAATGAATATGAATCTGGGAGATTGCTAAGAGATGCTAAGGTGTATGAGATTTTAGCGGGGACCACTGAGATCAGAAAGTGGCTGATAGGAAGGGAATTGATGCAAAATGGAGGGAAGAGTATCTAATAGGAGTAAATGCTTCGTGAGTTAATTAAATTAAGAACAAAAATTAATTCCTAAGGGAAAAGAGGTTCATTATAAAAAATTAAGTTGATTTTTAAGTTTATAATTTTATTAATAGACAAAAAATTTAAATTTATTGAGGAAGTTTTAAAAATAAAATTTTTGTTTTTTTATTTATTTCAAAGGTTTTTTATTGAAAATGCTTGTTATATTTTTTTTTGCCATTATGTTTTTTATAATTTTATTTATTCAAATTTTGCTTCCAAAATTCATTTATTAAAAAAAAAAACAATA
>Ga0302186_10001263_pt1 | contig 21414 bp, 7 predicted proteins | sample II_Bog_E1_2_FD_198782 | JGI IMG/M metagenome (GOLD analysis project Ga0302186, IMG submission 198782) | Peat permafrost microbial communities from Stordalen Mire near Abisko, Sweden - II_Bog_E1_1 | ecosystem: Environmental > Terrestrial > Soil > Wetlands > Peat | place: Sweden: Abisko, Stordalen...
CATAAGGTCCAGCGATGATACGAGAGAGGTCAATTATTTTTCTGTTAGAAATTAGTTTCATTTAAATTACAGAAGATTAGCATATTTTTTGAATTTTAAGATTAAACTATAGAATTAATTATAATAAACAAGAAAAATTAAAGAATTCCTCCATTCAAATAATAATAAAATATATATGAGTTTCATGATCAACTATGCCAAGAGGTAAAATTGCATAGCTTACTTTATAGAGATAATATGTTCTGCATATGGAGGATGGCATGATCAGAATTAAGGAAGTCTTTCAGAGAGTTTACTGTTAGTAGACTTATTGTAATTGAATCAAATTAATTTTGCAAATTAAAATATAAAATCAAACATTTCACCTCCACAAGAGAAAGATACCGATTAATGATGACAAAACTGTTAGCACACCTGCGATCTTTAAATTTATTTGTCCAGCATGAGCTTTCAGAGAACTGTTGTTGTATGAAGTCAGTACATCCATCACATACTTTATAAACTTAATTCCATTTTCAAATAATTTGTTTTTTGCTTCAAGTAATTTCTTTTAGTCTGATCCAGCTTCTTTTTTCAGTTTATAGTAACGATAGGCATATATTCCTGTCCAAATAATGCACTCTAAAAAATAAAAATTGCTCTCTATTTGCTCCAATTTCTCAATTATTTTTTCTGATTTATTTCCAGTGCTACAAGTTTTGAGCCAAAAAGCTGTTAAGTCTACAATATCTCCTGTAATTTGAAATATTTTAAAGAGTTTCATAGGAGTTTCAATTTTTTGAGAAAACAATTCAATTAGAGTATCGTATTTACCCTCCCAGCGGATGACCCTCCGAGCAAGGATAAGTTCTTTATAGACTTTGTTCAGATGTGTTTTTGGTTTATAAGCTCGATATGTCTTGATAATAGCACAAACTAATCTGAGATATTTGTCGCATTTTATCATTGCTTTCCACTGATTTGTAAGCTTTTGTTCTCCTTCAATTACTTTAGTGAATAAAATAGGCAACAAACTTTTACTAGCAGTTTCAACTTGGGGTAGCACAACATTTGTTTCTTGGGATTTGAGAGTAGAGCTTTCTTCAAGTGGAATAAAATTAAAATTAATGTCCCCACGTTAAAAGCCTGGGGTACTAGGCTCAGTTTTGATGGACATTGAATCTTGAGATTTCTTGTATGGAGTGCGGTTCATTAACTACAACTGATCATCAGCAGATGATTTGTTTGGAGGTACGGAACGAGTGGACTTATCATCAGGATGGTCAAAACCTTCAACACTGTCTGCATCAGATAGTCTTTATGAGTGCATTGCGGTTAGTTGATCTGAAATTATACAGCGTCAAGTAATATCAGTAAATAAAAACCCTAAAAAGACATGTAATACTTTTACTATATACTCATTCAATATTACGGTTTCTATTTAAATCAATAAATTAACGAATCATAATTTAGCCATTTCGGATAAGAGGTGATTTTAATCATATATAGAGTCTTATTTAAAATAATAAAGAGAGTAATTGCTTAGATTAATAGAGCAAAATTCAATTTTAATTAAAAGATTTATTGGCAAAAAAGAAATACTATGATGACAATAAACCTTTATTGCAAAGGAGATATCAACAATTTATGAAAAATATCTTTCTCTTTCAAAAAATCATAGAAGTTATTGAGCAAACATTATCTTAAAAAAATCATTCAAAATTTGATCGTTTGGTCTATTGTTCAATAAGGGCATAAAGAATTGGGCTATCGTTAGCAATAACATGATCGGCCTATTTCTGAATCACTAAAGATTTTCCTAAGATTTTCAGTTAATAAATCTCCTAATCATCATACTAGAACTGACTCGCTGTTAAATAGATGAGGGGCAATTTTAGAAGTAAGCTAACCAAAATTAGCACTACCATCAATCTCAAATAAGAAGTAATTGAGATGGGAAAGTCGTAGTTTATTTACAAATACCAGAAAGTGCGAGTATATATTATGATCCAAATTATATCACTACCAAAGGAAAGCAGAACTAAATAAAAACTAAATTTTAATACTACTTTGCTCATTGCTTCAAGCAAAAAACTGGAGACGATAAAAAGGCATACTAAGAGCTAAATGTGATACAATTTACATCAATAAAGCGGTTTACATAGAGTGAACTTGCTAAATTTATTCCAGCAATGCAAAGACTAATATAGAAAATCCAAGTCAGAGAATCAGAGGTGTTATTATTATTATGGCTAGTTTTGTCTGTATATTTTTCCTAAAATGGGACTTATTTAAGCATAATTGGCTCTGATATTTATTGCAGTTATTTTTTAGGACTTGATTGATAGTGAGAAAAAGGTTTTCGAATGATTTCTAAACTTTCTTGGATTTATTGCTTCTCGTATTTAAGGTTGTCGAGGTTTTATTGAGATATGATTTGTTTTTTCCTGATTTATAATTGCTGACTAATTTCATCTTGATGATAAGATAGGTACCTTCCACCTATTGAAGTCTGCCAATTAATATTTCTTCTGCCTTGATGATATAATTCATAAAATCACCAACACGGGCTTGGCCTCTCGAATTTAGGGTGCATTCATCCCATAGTTCTCCAAAAGTTTCTTCCTAAAACATGGTTCCACCAAGTTTATTGAGTAATGTAAACAATTCTTCATAATCAAGATAATCTCGGTCTGTGACATCGTAACTATTAAAGGCTGTTCTCAATCTATTTAGACTAAGTACCATTATTATCCGTTGAATTAATAATATAAAAGCATCAATACATAATAACGATAATGATAATAAGTTGTGTCTCAATTGCTGTTTAATATTAATTGTTAAGGTAACCATTTGAATATGATAAAGATAACAATATCTAAATTTTTCATTCTTTAAATTGGCAATAATTAGAGGGTGATATTAGTTGGAAAGGATTAGTATATAAAATCATTTATTTTTTGTATTTTAATTTAGAAATATCTAAGTATTCTTAATTTTTTAAAAACTAAGCATATAATTATAAATAAGTAAGTCTTGTATATTGTTTGAAATATGTTTTTTTAGAATAAGCCAATTTTGATTAAGATATACTATGATTATTTTTTATTGATTGTAGGCAAATTAATTTGACAAATCATCTCATTATAACAATATATACTAAGGCTTATTAATTGACTTTATAATCAATAGGCTTCATTTGCCATGATATCCTCCATCCCAATACTCATGAGACAGAGAAGTAAAGACTAAATCAATGAACTCCTGACACTGGTCTCCATGCTTCCTTGTAAGCCCGAAGACAAATTCATTCGCTAAAAAGTTCTTGAAAGATTTCTAAATATTGGTTAAAGTGAGGGCAAAAGGATCAAAGAAGGAAACAAAGCTCGTTTGATGTAGATATTTTTTCATTCAGGCTGAAGGGAAAAATAGAAGATGGTCTACTTACATAAAAAGACAATACTGATCCATTCAGGCAATTGATTATTAGAGCTATACTTGCAAATTAGAATTGGGGGAACATAATTGATAACTACAAGTGGGGAAAGCTATTTGTTAAAAACCATGAAGTTTGGAGTCTTTATGAACAATGGATTATATTTGTTTGTTTTCAAGGATTCTAAAAGGAAAAAGCTAAATTTTTAAGTTCTAACATCATAAAGCGCTCAAACAAAATCATGATGATCCAGACCTATGGATTTAAAACCAACTACTATCATAATAAGTAAATTTTGATTGATTAAGATATAAAAAATGGATTAGTAAAGATATCAATTCACTTAAAATGATTCACTATGAAATTGAAAGAAATTTGTTGATTTCAATTAAACTTGGAGAGTCCTTTTAATAAGCTGCTGAAAGGTTAAACCTAGAGGAAATACTAAAGTCATCTTTCAATCCTTTGGAAAATGATAGAAATGATTGGATTCTTTTTCTATGCACTAAATTTGAGGACAATTATCCCACGAAAAAACCGGATTTTAATTTTGTAAAACAAAAATTTACATGGATTTAGCATAAGATCAATGTCAGACATAAAGTCAACGATTTCTAAAAAAAGTAAATTCTGAATTAATATAGGTTAGCTTAAATTCTGAATCAATATACAAATTTTTTAAAATTTTCGGAATATTTTACCAATGAAATTGAAGCTTCTCTTCTTTCCGATATTAAGCAAAAGAGTAGTTGGAAAATAGCCTAAAACCACATAAACGAGCTCTTTCTGATGAATTCAAGTTTTTAGAAAAAATAAATTATGAGCTTTCCTAAAAATAACGAAAATAAAATTCAATAAGCAAATGATGAAAACTAAAATAACACCAATCTTATTAAAAGGGAGTCTTCATCTTTGTATAAACAAGAAAATTGTCATTCCAACGATAAATACTCACTGAACTCCAAGGATAACTCACAATCAATTAGATTAATATCTTCAGTTCCAATTTTGTTGTTTGAAAGAACAAAAGATAAAGTGAAATCTTTAATTATCATGGCTTCTCTTATTGAATACAAAACTGAGGAAGAAAAATTTATAAAAGAAAAATTCCTTGAAAGAGTTTTAAATTGCGATGACACTGATAAATTTAATGAAAGCAAATAACATTACAAAGCCCATCTAAATATGTAAAAATTAAAGGATTTAGGCTCAAGAAATAAATATTTGAGAGAAAAACACCTTTGGAAGAAATATCGGATCCCATTTAGCAATTCCTTACTAAGGCAATTGTTTCACATTAGAGTTGGGGGGACTTAATTATAAAAAATAAATGGGCAAATGTATTTTATACAAATTACGATACATGGAGTCTTTATGATCAATGGATTATATTTTTATGTTTTCAGGGTTTTGAGAAAGAGAGAGCAAAATTTTTAGCTTCGAGTTTGACAAAACGTTCAAATAGTGTTATAAGGAAACAATTATCTGGATTTAAAACCAGTTATTACATTAGAAAGTACGATTCTCTAATTTAGGTATAAAAAATGGATGAGCAAAGGTGTCAGCTAACTTGCATTAATCCACTATGAAGTGGAAAGAAATTTGCTGATTTCAATAAAATTAGGATAAAGTATTTATGAAACTGCTCGGCGTTTGAATGTAGAGTAGATACTGCAATCAGTGGCTAATCCCATTTAAAATTAACGGAATGACTGGCTTCTATTTTTATGTACTCAATTTGAAGACAATTATCCAATAAAAAAGCCTGAGTTTAACAAAGAGACTCAACAAATTTAATGGAGTGAAATACAAATTAATGTGAGATATAAAGTGGCTTAATATCAACAAAAGTAATTTTAGCCTGATATAGACTTAAGTCCATTCTTGGTAGATATATTAACTTTTTTTTATTTTTTACAAATGAAATTGAAGCTTCGCTTCTCACAGACATTAAGCAAAATAATAGTTGGAAGCTGGCACAAACTCATATCAATGAGCTTTTTCAATATAATGCCACCAATTAAAATCAAGTATTCACTTCAGATTATAAGGATAATGCGAAAATTTAAAAGATATAGGCTACAATAGACAATGAACAAGACTTATCTGAAGCAGGGGTCATGAAAAATCCGATGAATGTTCAAGAATAAAGTTATCCTATACATGATAAATAAGCAATAAGGTTTTCTCAAAATAGTAACAGTAAATAGTCTGCCATAGCAGAAATACCTTCCAAAAATAATGATAAGTTGAAGCAAAATTAACATAAAGTTGAAAGATTTCCTCAAATTTCACAGAAAATTCCTCAATAAAAAACACATCATGATTTTGAAAAATGCTCTTCTGCGAAACAACCTCAAACAAGTTTCAACGCAAATAAAATAAGTAATGTACTGCCAACAAACAAATGCTAAATATTTTCGATCATAACAAAATGTAAATAGTCAGCTCAGTCATTGGACCAAAGTTTTGTATAAACTGACTTATAGACTTTACGAACAGATGAATTATAAAACAAAAAGATGGTTGAGCCTATTTACCGATCCCTGTAACTCTTGAATAACTTAGCTTGAACAAATATAAGCAAAACCCAGGAATGATCAAAAAAATGGACAGCGAAGAAATCAAAACATTTTTGGAAATCACTTTAGCTGCGAATCTTAAGAATATGGACAACTTAATGTTCGGCGATGCGATATAGTAGGAGTGCTCTGAAGAGGAATAAATTCATGATTTATAGGAAATCAGCTAAAAGGATCTAAACCAATCATTCATCGAAGGATTTGATGAACTTGTGACTCGAGTCAAATCAAAGGAGACATCTAATAAGACAAAATTAAGATGACAAACAAAGCTTGATCCTATGCCATTATTCTTAAATATTCACAATTAAAGACATATGTATCCTAAGTTATCTTCTAAACTGATAAATATGCAGATCTAATCAATGAAATTTATAAGATTGAAACTATGCTTATTTGTTCTCGACAACATTATCAACGTTTAAACAAGGCAATATAATTTTCGCTTCTGCATGCTTATTCAATCAGGAATTAACTTTAACTCATAAATATTTTTAAATTTGGATAATGATGAAATTAAATGATTGCATAAATTTAATAGAAGAACTACTTTAGAAGATAGTTCTACTTCTTTTTGATTTTAGCTTATCTCTTTTTTCCTTTTAGATAAGCCATATTCCTCATTAGCTCAACAATATATATCTTCTACTTCCTCATTGAGATGACAACTTCTTTCTGAGCTTATTATATTATGTAAACAGATGAATACCTTACGATTTGACTTCGTTTAAAGTAATCATTAATAACATAATCTTTGCTAAATACGGTAACTGTTTTCTTATTGATTTTTTTTTCTAAATTATTACAAGCACTTATTAGAGTTTTATATAATATGTGGATAGCATCACATACTCGATAGCGTGCCTAACCATATATTCCAACAGGAAAGAGAGAGGGAGAGAAATTAATCAGTTCATTAATCAGTTCATGAATTGATAGAATAATAGGCTGAGTAAATAGATGAGGAATAGCCGATGTAAATAGAAGGAGAATAGGTATTTGATTAATAATATCATGTTTAGCGCCAGAATTTCTAATGACAACCGCCCATTTTCCAATTTATTCCAGTTCAACCGATCAGACATTAGGTTAGAGTCTCGTCTTCAAATCAATAATCTCAAAGAACCTCACAAATTTGTTCTATGAATTTAGGAAACAACCAACCCAACTGATAAACAATTATCCGAGGAATGTGGAACAAGTTCCATCAAATCAATATCCAGAACCTCCTAAAATAATCCGCTAAGGGAATAAAATCAAACTAGGGGAAAGAATAAAAGATTTAAAAAACAGGAAGGGTAACTCCAACCGTTAAATAGATAGCTCAATTATCAATAACAGGTTCGACTATCACAAAGCAGGGGATATTCAACAAGTTGGGCTTCAAAATCCCTATGAACAACAGCAATTAGAAGAGAATGAACAAGCATTGCGCTAATTACATGAGATGAACAAAGATAGGAATAGGAAAATGAGGAAAGTCAAGGATATTATTATGAAAATGTTTAACAGCAAAACATTCAACAACAAGATCCTTACAACTATTTATTTGAACATGAACACCAAAATGATGAACAACTGCTAGCATAAATCGAAAAGATAAACTCAAGCTAGAAAAGAAAGCTCAACTAAGACTTGAACAACATGGAACTTTCTCAACGAAAAGGCAACCACAACAAGACATATATAACACTCATGTGCTGAAAGACGTGGAAAATCGCGTGCCCCAGATGAAGGAGAAATTGCATCGCTGATTATTATGTCCTTATATTAATTATATTTTATTGAATTTTTTAATCTAATATGAATTTTATTGCATAAAATTTGATATATTCTTATAATATCAACAATACAAATGGGGAATTCTCAAAAATAAAAAGAGCAACAAGACACCATTATCAGATTATAAATCAAAAAAGCTTAATATATAAAGAAAAGATAGATAATTGAGCTTAAAACTTATGTTTTGGTTTCTTTCAAGCTGCCATTCTTATTTTGAATAATATAATCCTTTTTTTCGATTTTAGATTACTGATATTGTTTATACTGGTGTAAATGCTGATCATTTTTCTTCAAGTATTTACACTGCTTTAATTTTCTTTCTTTGTTTTGATATCCTCTTATCAATTATTTGGAGTTCTGTCCTTTTAGCGAAACAAAGGTCATCCTACTTTATGTTTTTTCAATTTATTTTCTGATTCTGGTCAAGATTGATATATGTTCTAGATAAAGACGCATTCAGCATGGAGGTTTTAACAAATTTATTGCGTTCTGTTCTTTATATTGTTCCAATGTTGGTAATTTAAGGAGTTAATAACTCAGCTTTGTAAAATTGGGATGCTCTAGCGATTATTTCATACATAGTTTCTTGGTTAGATCTTGTAGCAAGCGCAGGGGGGGAACATTTTTGATTTATATCATAAAGAAGATTGATGATGATTGGATTCTTTTTTATTTTGGAATGCACGCAATTCTTGTCCTGGGCGCAGAGTAGGACTGCCCGACGGAGCTTTTAGTATGAGTTAGTCTATAGTATTAGAATTCAATTGTTTGAACTTTTTAAAATTTATTTTCTGGATCGTTATCTTTTCTGAAACTGACGAAATTGACTAATGTTTAGCGATAAATCAAATCCCTTTGAGGTTGTTTAATATTTGAATCATCTGCTTAACAAAATATGGCTTTCTAGATGTGAACACAGATTGTGTTTACATTGCTGGCACGGCTCGCATGCAATATGCTGGATGTGGCATCGTTGCCGTCTTTCAAAAACAATGTGGTTCTCCAGAGATGCTATTCATTTGGATTATCTTAAAACAAGGATAGAAATTAATTAGCATCTCTTCTGAAGTGCTTGATGGTAAATGACTAATTCATCAGCATAAACAAACCTCTCAAAATATACACAAAATCACAGTATATTATCGACTTCCTTATAGTTATTGATAATCTTTCGCTGCATTAGGAAAATAAATTAATAAACTTCATGAATAATGCAGATATCTGGAGAGAAATTCTGTTATTTTCTAAAAAAATATACTGTTCCCCCTGTGGAGAAAGGAAAGTTCTATTTGAGAGCTCGTGAATTATCTGAACTTGGAGCTTTACAAACATCCTTTATGGAGGGCTAATTTAAAAAATTTAATTTAATTGCTAATATTACTGATCTTAAAAGTGCTTTTAATTACGAAAATTATGAGCAATCATTGAACGGTCTCATGAAATTAAATAAAATCCTTTAATTTCCACCATTGATTATAATAATTTTGATGTTGCGTCTCGTATTAATTCTTTCTTTAGTCTGAGGGCTGACTTTGCTTAATTATCAGCAAAGGGCTATATTCCTTGGAATTCCAGATAATGTTTGCCATTATGGTGGTGAAGACTCAGAAACAGATACCATTCAATTCGTCACAACATTTGATGATTAAATTTAAGATGTTATGTAAACAACCGATGAAAGTACAATATGTATTCCTTGGATAGCTTCATAATAAAAAAGACTTCACCTGGGAATACATATGTCTATTTCATTCAACTTTCAAGGAAGAATGTCACTTATACAGCAGACCAAGTATATAAGTTACGGAGGTAATTTATAAGCGATCCTTCAAAACACCACAAACAATTGAAGTTGGCAAGGACATTATTTACAAGAATTTTTTTTATAATTGTGCAATAATCGGTGACGGTACGATTCAACATTTTGGAGTTATCTTTTCTGAATACTCTCAGGCCACAGTCCCTTTAGATTGCACTTTATTCAGTTCTGTGACATAACAATCTTAGAAAAGGAAACATCTGTTGGAATGATTCACGTTAAAAAATTAGCCAACATATAATATTGTCAATTTGTTTAATACAAGTTCTTTAATTAATTAAGTGTTCATTTTTTTTTATCTTGGTTATGATTTTACTTCCAAGTCAATTTTGATAATATAAAATTAGCAAAAGGTTTAAACAAGAGAATTGTCCAAAGGAAAAATCCATATGCGTTTTATCCATTAATTATCAAGATTACATAATTATAATTTGGTTAATTGCCGCATTTATCTCAAGCATTCGAGATATTGGTTTTTTTGATTTGATAGCTATTAAAACAACAATAAAATGTAGCTTATATTCCATATTTTAAGATGACTTTCACAAATCACCGCTTTCGAGAAAATCTCTGAGCTACCGCAAGATACTGCGACTATTATCCGTCTAATCATAAATCAAACCTTTATAATCTTAAATGCCGTCAGAGTAGGCTTTTTTGGCTATCTAACAAGCTTTAAGGGGGTCCTTCTTGACCTAATAGTGAAAGAGGGAGTAGCTGAGAGCAACACTGAGTCTGAGGGGGTGGATAGCCTTGAAAGAAGCTTCATCAACTTTCTCGGTGGCTTCCTTATAGGCCTCATGAGCGTTGTCTCTAGCTTTGTTGTGCTCAGCTCCTTCGGTGTATCCACAAATGTATCTATAGTAGTCTCCCATTAACTTGTAGTAAAAGACCTGAGCTTCAACATTGGGCGATTTGATGAGAAGTTGATTTTTAATGAGATGAAGGATTTCATTGATGTATTTATTGAGCTCTCCCTCAACTTTAATTTTGTAGCTCTTAAGCAGGCCGAATTTCATGGATTATTTTTGTTCCTCCTTCTTTTCAATAGAAGAGAGAGCTTTCCAAACGGTTCTTTTTGGATATACAGTATTTTGGTAGGCAGATGAAAGCAATTTTCTCTCTTACTAAGTGAGGCTAGCATTAGCATTCACAACCTTGTTCATGCATTCAACCATTTACTCAAACCTTCTCGCCCGCTCAGCGATTTTAGCAAAATATAAGTATTGCTCTCGATCATATGTTTTTAGCTAAAAAAAATGCTCGTTGTTAGAGACAGGAAGTGGTACTATAACTTATTCATTGTCAAAAATTATAAAAGGAATTAGCAATTGATTTTCGCTGTCCACTGACATTTTTTTCGCCATATTTTAACTTAACTTCGCAAATAATTTTGCTGGAGTTTTGAATAAATATTTGGCCTCATAAGGAAGTGAATCAGTAGTATATTTGGCAGCAAGCATGAAGTCCTTCTCATTGCAAGTCAGTTCAACGACAAGGGTATTGCCCTAAAGCTTAAAGACGACATCATAGTTATCAGCCTTAGCAGTAATAATGTTGTTTTGCATGTGTATTTTATATTAAATTTATTATAATATCAAGATGATGTTTTCTCAATTTCTAATGTAGCTTTCATGAACAATTTCTTGTGGAGTCATCTATGAGATGTTGCAATTTGGATTAAAGCAATTGTGAAATATTAGCAATCAATCCAAGGATTGCTATTGGGAATTATTTGGTAAAAATAACTTTTCTTCAAAGAGATTACAGAAGGACAAAATGTATTCTTTTGCAGACAAATCCTTTAGTACTATAAGTTTTGCAATCATAATGAATGAAGGTTTCTCGATAAATTTCTATCGAGTCAGCATGTCGAAAAAATGACCAAAAAGGCAAAACTTTAATGGTTGATTTGAGCAGGAAGATGATGGTATTTTCACTTGGAACCTTCACAATACAACCGCAAACCCAATGTTGGCTGCACGAATATAAGGTTGTTTTTATATATATATTTCAAAAGGCAAATTTTTTTTGTTTGGAGCCTTCGAAATGCCAAACCTTCATACCTTGAGCAGAGGGGATCTAGAGGTCAATTAAATGTTTCTTTAAAACATAAACATAGCATAAATAATCATAATCTATTGAAATGATTAGAACTTTCATTTAGTTATCTTTGAATTGCATGAGTTTATTTTTCAAATTTTTAATCTGAAGGGCAACATCCAATATTTTAAAAGCATATTCAGGCTTAATTTAAACCTTTAATTATCAAAAAACTAACTCTTTTAAAGCTTTGTGCAGCCTATCTGCTGAGGTAATCATTTATCTTTCATCAAACACATGCTTCATGTTTATTAATTAGTCAATTTGGGGAAATATATAGGATTTTTGAAGAGTGAATGAATCAGATATATTTGGGGGGAAATGTGGATATAATTCCTATTAGGGTTTACTGAGCACTGCCACCCAATAGACCTGTACAGGTCGTGATTATTTATTATTTATTATAATTCCTATTTGAAGGTGGAACTCATGAAATATCAATTCTGCTATTAGAATGATCAAAATGCTTGGCCAAGTCTAAAAATGTATACATGCACTGATTTGTGAATTAATTAAATAATATCGAAGCAACCCGTCTTAATACACTATTTTCTTAAATTGAAGACTATTGCCCAAGACAAGGAGAGAAGGCGTCAAGACAAATTTGAATAAATCATATTTTCAATCTGCTCTATTTGGAAATTCATAGATTTTCGGAGTAGGAAAGTCCTCAAGTTGGAGATTGATTCTACGCGGGAATTGATTGAATATATTCATATATATATGACAAACTATATTATATAAGTTTTGTGCGACTTGGTGCGACTTGGTAGAATGAATCATGAAAGAATAATCTTTCTTCGTTTTGAAGTAAATCCAAGATAATGCGATGGGCGCGGACTAACTCTTTGGAAGAAATATAATTTCAATCTGCTCCATCTGAAAATTGGGAATAGTTGTTGTTGTTGAACTGATGTTTATCATCTAATTTATAATCTAAATTATGCTGCCTAATCTTAAAATATTATAATGTTAAATATCATTTGCGCTGAATTTTTTTATCTATTAATATATGCTAATCAAATAAGTACAAAAGAATATCATTTTAATTTTTAATCTCGATTTTATTTTATTTCAAATTTCATATCGCCTAAATAGAATTCTAAATATTAATGCTTATAATCATATAGTCTTAATTATTGACAATGATCTACTCAATCCCTACTTTGCTGAAAGAGAGAAGTAAGGAAAAAACTGATTACTTATTATCTTTAGCGTACATCATTCCTTGCTAGCCAATATACAAAATCATCCAATCGAAAGTATTGGAAAGATTATTCATGATGGATTTTCGACGAAGAATAAGTGTTTGCTAAATGAGATATTTGAATAAAATGAACTAAAAATAGTAAATTGATAACAATTTAGACTTTAGAAGATAATAAATAAAGGCTCAAGTGTTCTTTCAGAAATCGATGATCCAGTTGAGCATTTTTTCATTAGAGCCATCCTCCAATCAAATACTTGGAAGGATTTGATAATCGAAAATTAATGGGACAACATTTTGTTTGAGGTTGAACGATAGAAGTGGACTCTATTTGAGGAGTGGATTCTATTTCTCTGCCTTAAGACATCTTCAAGGAAAAAAGCAATTTTTTTATTCTCAAGCCTCACAAAACGTAGTGTAAAAAATTTAAAAGCCAGCTCAACACATTGCAGCTTCAATGGGTTTTAAAAGAAGTACATCTTAAACAATTTAGACTGAAAAAATTGATGGAGAAAAACATATGTTAACTAGAGTTAATTCACTATTAAATTGAAAGAAATTTATTAATATCGCTTCGATTGAATGAAAATTTTAATGAGATAGTTGCAAGATTGCACCTTTAATAAACTTTAAAGTCAAATGCTGATTCATTATAACTAGAAAGAGGAAGTTGGATCAAATTTTTATGCTGTAAATTTTAAGACAATTCAAGAAGAGAATCTTTTAAAATAAAAATTGTGGAGAGAAAGCCAAAAATTTAGTGGGTGCAATATAAATATTTAACAAATTGTTGTTCGATGGAGGAAAAGTATATTTATCTTAATTAAGATGTTCATTCATTATGAGGCAATATTTAAATTTTTAAGACTCTTTCACTGGTGAATTGGAAGTTACTCTTTTGGATAATCTTCGTAAAAAAAGAAAATGGGCGGAGACTAAAATAAATATTTAATAAATTTTTAAAATTTCTATGAAAAATAATTGCTTTAATAATACATAAGTCAAATCTTTTATTCGTAAAATCAAATTTATAGATATTAATTAACAAATTCCTAAAAATCCAGTACTTGGTTTGCTAAATTGCAATGAGAAAAGCAAAAAAGAAAATTCTATTTCAGATTAATAATTTAAAGTTATTCCTGCAGGGAACCTTGGAAAAGTTTCTTAAATTTCTTTTTTATAAATTATTATGTTCGAAAGAAATAAATAGGAGATAAAGAAAATAGTAACTCTAGCTATGGAAATATAATGCTAATCTTATAATAATGTCTTCATATAAAGAGTATTGGAGAAATTTTTAATGATTCAAACAACAGAACTTCGTTATCTTAAAACAAATAGTCTCAAGTTCATGTATCTATATTTTAATTTAGATAAGAGAGAAAGTTAAAAAATCTCAAATTTACACCTTAAAAAATAATTGACCCACTAGAGTCACTCCTAACTAAAGCCATTGTATAAGGATAGAATTGGAACGATTTAATCTTTAGATATAAATGGAATAAGCATTTTTACTAGATAGGACAATGGAGTTATTATGAGGATTGGATACTCTTTTTATGTTCTCAGAAATTTAAATCAAAAAAATAAGCAAAGTGTCTTTATATGGGTATAATCCAACGCTCCAGTTCATCAGTTCTCCCTCAATAATATAGATTAAACTCTAACCACCATTTTTTGAAGAAGTATGTTATGAAAAATTTAGATTATAAAAATTGCTGGATAAAGATATTGATTAGTTGAGTCTGATCCACTATGAGATGGAAAGAAATTTGTTAGTTTCAATAAAATTGAGAGAAAATTTCAATTAAACCGCCCGAAGGTTAGAACTATAATAAAAGCTAAAATCAGAAACTGATTTATTCTAAAATGAAAGACAAAATTGGATCCAATTTTTATGTTCAAAATTGTCAAACTAAAATATTATGCATTGGCCTAGTTTTAACAGGCATAAATAAAAAATTATATGGCGTATCTTTTAAATTTCATCAATCTCATAAAAAAATAACGAATACGATCAAAAGTACCTATCAGTCTATTCAGACTAAAATATATTTGCAAAAAATATAAGCAGGATTTCCACAAATATTTTACAAATTAAATTGAATTTATATTACTTTAAGAAATTTGCCATCAAAATTCATGGGAAAAAGTCAAAGAAAGGATTTAAAATATCTGCACCAACAATCATATTGATGTCTCAACTGATTCTCAAACAGAAAGCATCATAGATCAATTATCTCAATTTAACGAATCATAACAAAAATATTAACCGAATTACTAATAAAATTATAGCAATCCTTCTATATCGAATAAGACCCTTTTTTAGGTAAAAAATAATGGAGAATTTTCGAACAAAGAACGAAACAAGATTTTTACTTGCAATAAAAGAATCAATTTAAAATAGGAATCAGATAATTCTAATATATTTATACCAAAATAAAAATTCGAAAATTAACATAAAGCCGATTACTAAAGTGAAAAACAAATATTTTAGAAAGGACATCCGCAAAAACTATCTAAATAATCAGAGATTAATGGAAAATAAATCACAATCAAGAAGAATTATCCATAGCCAATCAATAAAAAAGACATTTATTCTGTTTTATAAAGAGGAAAATAGTCTCTCCGGCAGTTGCACGATAAATATTTCGAGACTCATTCCCAATTGGACGTATTAAGTTACTACATCAACAATAAGTACATGATTGAGCCAATTTATTAAGATATGTAAATTTACAATGATTTAGCATGAGTTTATATCAAAAAAATCTTTATTTGACGAACCAAATCAGTAACAGTGAAATTAAAACTTTAATGGAGATAGTTTTGATTGCTAATGTAAAGGAATAAAGAATAGGTTGTAATTATGATGAATTACCTTGTTAATTCAATAAGAAGGACATTTCTAAATGCTTTGTTCAGGCATTTGATCAACTAGTAAACAAAGTATAATCGAGAGAGCTGAAGGGCTAAATTAAATATGACAAATGATCTATAATGGCATTTGAATTATTTATTGTTGAGACAATATTATATAATTATATGGAAAAGAAGGGTGAAGTTAATAAGTGAAACTATTCTAAATATAGATTATATTTGAGGATGAGAGCAACAGATAAGATCAAAAACACCGAATAAATCATGAAATTGGTGGTTAAAAATATCAATCAGTTAACATTTAAGATTTACAAAGCCACAGGTCAATCTTCTTATTTTAATCGAATGTTGATTAGGCGCTGGTGGTATCCGAAAATATTAATTAAACCCTTTTTATAATTCAATTGAATTCATCATCCAAAATCACCCTCTCTTTTATTGTTTCACAATAAATTATCTTTATGATTGATACATTTTAACTTTGTGAAGAAAAGATAAATTTTTTCCAACAAAGAGAAGAAATTTATTTTATAGTCTAATTTTAGTTGGAATAAACATTAGAATATAAGACCATTTATTTTGTATATTCAGGATATTAACTTTAAAAGGAAATATATGTATTGTTTATTTAGAAAATGAAGCACCCACTCAACTCAATAAATAAGTAAGTTTTATATGATTATACATATTATTTAATTAGGCATAATGAATTTATGACAAATTGATGAAAATACAATATTTTTCAGTAATATAAGCATAATTTATACAAGAGGATGTTAGTTGATTTAGATAAAAGAAAACATTAAATTAAATAAATTTGACTTTATGCTATCTAATAAGAGATTATAAACTAACAGAAAAGTATTGAGAATAATTTGATGTTGCATAGAGATTATTGGAATAAGAATCATTATCATTTTCTGCATGGATTGGGTCAAATATGTTTAAAATAAGCCAAATTGTATTGTGGCATAAAATCCTTTGATTATTTTGATTTGAGGCAATTTAATTGACAACTCATCTCATTATAACAATATATATACTAAGGCTTATTAATTGACTTTATAATCAATAGGCTTCATTTGCAATGATCTCCTCCATCCCAATACTCATGAGGCAGAGAAGTAAAGACTAAATCAATGAACTCCTGACACTAGTCTCCATGATTCCTTGCAAGCCCGAAGACAAATTTATTCGCTCAAAAGTTCTTGAGAGGTTTCTAAGCATTGATCAAGTTGAGAATAGAAGAACAAAAGAAGGAAACAAAGCTCATTTGATGTAGATATTTTTTCATTCAGGCTGAAGAGGAAAATAGAAGATGGGCTACTTACATAAGAAGGCAATACTGATCCATTCAAGCAATTGCTTACAAGAGCTATACTTGCAAATTAGAATTGGGGGAACATAATTGCCAACAACAAATGGGGAAAGCTCTTTGTTAAAAACTATGAAGTTTGGAGTCTTTATGAGCAATGGTTGATATTTCTTTGTTTTCAAGGATTCTAAAAGGAAAAAGCTAGATTTTTAGGTTCTAACATTATAAAGCGCTCATATAAAATAATGACACTCCAATCCTATGGATTTAAAACAAATTACTACCGCAATAAGTAAATGTTACCTGATTAAGGTATAAAAAATGGATTAGCAAAGATATTGATTAGCTTAAAATGATTCACTATGAAATAGAAAGAAACTTGTTGATTTCAATTAAACTTGGAGAGTCTTTCTAATAGGTAGCTGAAAGGTTAAGCCTAGAGGAAATATTAAAGTCACCTTTCAATCCCCTGGAAAATGATAGGAACGATTGGATTCTTTTTCTGTGCACAAAATTTGAGGACAATTATCCCATGAAAAAACCAGATTTTGACTGTTACAAACAAAAATTTACATGGATTTAGCATAAGATCAATGTCAGACACAAAGTCAACGATTTCTAAAAAAAGTAAATTCTGAATAAATATAGGTTAGCTTAAATTCTGAATCAATATACAAATTTTTAATAATGCTTCACCAATGAAATTGAAGTTTCTCTTCTTTCAGACATTAAACAAAAGAATAGTTGGAAAATAGCCTAAAAACACATAAACTAACTCTTTCTGATGAATTCAAGTTTTTAGAACAAATAAATTATGAGTTTTGCTAAAAATACCGAAAATAAAATTCAATAAGCAAATGATGAAAACTAAAATAACACCAATCTTATTAAAAGGGAGTCTTCATCTTTGTATAAACAAGAAAATTGTCATTCCAACGATAAATAATCAATGAACTCCAAAGACAACTCACAATCAATTAGATTAATATCTTCAGTTCCAATTTTGTTGTTTGAAAGAACAAAAGATAAAATGCGATCATTATTTATCATGGCTTCTCTTATTGAATACAAAACTGAGGAAGAAAAATTTATAAAAGAAAAATTCCTTGAGAGAGTTTTAAATTACGACAATCCTGATAAATACACTGTAAATAAGTAATAATACAAAGCCCATCTAAATCTGTAATAATTAAAGGATTTAGGCTCAAGAAATAAATATTTGAGGGAAAAACACCTTTGGAGGAAATATCAGATCCCATTTAGCAATTCCTTACTAAGGCAATTGTTTCACATTAGAGTTGGGGGGGCTTAATTGCAAAAAATAAATGGGCAAATATTTTTCATACAAATCACGATACATGGAGTCTTTATGATCAATGGATTATATTTTTGTGCTTTCAGGGTTTTGAGAAAGAGAAGGCAAAATTTTTAGCTTCAAGTTTGACAAAACGTTCAAATACTGTTATAATGGATCAATTATCTGGATTCAAGACAAGTTATTACATTAGAAAGTATGAATCTCTAATTTAGGTATAAAAAATGGATGAGCAAAGATGTCAGCTAACTTGCATTAATCCACTATGAAGTGGAAAGAAATTTGCTGATTTCAATAAAATTAGGATACAATATTTATTAAACGGCTCGGCGTTTGAATGTAGAGTAGATACTGTAATCAGTGGCTAATCCAATTTAAAACGAACGAAACGAGTGGCTTCTATTTTTGTGTATTCAATTTAAAGACAATTATCCAATAAAGAATCCTTAGTTTAATAAAGAGACTCAGCAAATTTAATGGAATGAAGTTAGGGTTGAAGTGAAGTATAAAGTGACATAATTTTAACAAAAGTAATCTGAAAATTATATAGACTTAAGTCAACTCTCGGTAGATATACTGACTTTTTCCTATTTTTCACAAATGAAATTGAAGCTTCACTTCTTTCAGACATTAAGCGAAATAATAGCTGGAAGCTGGCACAAACTCATATCAATGAACTTTTTCAATATAATGCCATCAATTAAAGTGAGCTATTCTCTTCAGATTATAAAAATAATGTGAAAATTTAAAAGATATAGGCTACAATAGACAATGAACAAGACTTATACTAGACAAGTGTGATCTAAAATATTTCATTTGTGAATGTTAAAGAAGAGGAAAATTATCCCATAAATGATAAATAAGTAACAAGACCTTCTCAAAATAAGGATAAATCGAAACAAATTCAGCAAAATACTGAAATATCCCCTGAACCTTCATCAAAAATAGCGATACCTTATCAATAAAAAACGCATCATGAATTTAAAAAATGTTCCTTTGCAAAACAACCTCAAACAAGTTTCAGTGCCAGTAAAATCGGTAATGAATCAGTATTGCCAACAAACAAATGCTAAATATTTTCGGTGATAAAAAAATGTAAATAATCGGCTCAGTCATTGGACCAAAGTTTTGTATAAACTGACTTATAGACTTTGCGAGCGGATGAATTATAAAACAAAAAGATGGTTGAGCCCATTTACCGATCCCTGTAACTATTGAATAACTTAGCTTGAACAAATATAAGCAAAACCCAGAAATGATTAAAAGGATGGACAGCTAGGAAATCAAGACATTTTTGGAAATCACCTTAGCTGCGAATCTTAAGAATATGGACAACTTAATGTTCGGCGATGCGACATAGTAGGAGTGCTCTGAAGAGGAATAAATCCATGATTTATAGGAAATTAGCTAAAAGGATCTAAACCAATCATTCATCGCTGGATTTGATGAACTTGTGACTCGAGTCAAATCAAAGGAGATATTGAATAAGAATAAACTAAGATGACAAACAAAGCGTGATCCTATGCCATTATCCTTAAATATTCATAACTAAAGACATAAATAAATATCCTTAGTTATCTTCTAAACTGATAAATATGCAGATCTAATCACAGTCAATCTCGTTAATAAAGGGAATATATTTTAACTAATAGTCTTATTTGACATTTAACGGCTGATTGGAGCCACACAAATCGGATAATATAATTAAATTATGAACATTACAGCGGGCTCTTTCATAAAGTATATATCTATTGCTGGTGGACTATCTCTAGCCTACGCAACCATCAATTACTTTGGAAAACTTAAATCATCTTCACAATCATCTTCTCTAATTGCTCTCGATACAACACGCAAAATTATTCAATAGATTAAGTATCAAATGTATACTGTCTGCATTAGTTTTGCCTAAGGTGCTATGAAACTTAAGGGTAGGTTCTCTGCCCAAGAACTTGATGACTACCTTCGCAAATAAATGGCTAAAATTTATGAGCAAAAAAAGGATCTCATTCTATCTAAATTCGTCATCACTAAAGAGGAGTTGGTGGACTCATTGCTAGCTCACAAAAATGATAAGGATATCATAAGAAATTAAAATGAAATGACAGATATGATATAAAGGGCGATTCGGGGAGAAATTCCAGACTTGACAGTTCCTTAAAAAGTATTTCTATTCTTACATAGGCACTGAAATTAATGAGTATGGACTAAATTCAACAGGTTTACAGAGAAATTTGTCAACTTATCTCAGAAAAAGTTTGGCAATTGCTTTAAGAAAAAAATAGAAACGATCCCTCTTTTAATTACAAAGACGATGCACAATTTAAGGAAGCAATCCGCTTGCTAAACATCTTTGATTTCAAAAAAGAATATCTGAAATAAATAGGTTTTCGTTAATAGTGGGGATGCCCTAATGAAATTTTTTTAAAGGTGCTGGAAACAAAAAAGCGCCAAAACCAGGAGTTTAAGGCTCAAATTATGGGAATTTAAGAATCCTATACAAAATTAATTTAGCTGATATCTTATAACCCTGAGTAGATGAATAAGTAGAAGATTATAAATTTCATGCATGAATAAAATTGATGAAATTGATGAAATTAATTTCTACAAAGTATATATAGTAAATCCGATTTAAATTATAAAAAGAATTATAAAAAGTGAATAAGAGTCATTTCTTTCCTGTTAAGAATATTTGACAACCAAATTCTAATTAATTCTACATGTGTTTTTGTATGCAGTCGACTAATATTTTAAAAAAGATTTATTATTTGATGAATAATGAGGTTTTGATGCTGTAATATTAATCCTATTTATTACACATGAATATATCATATATAAAATAATATTTACTTCTAAGAATTTGGCATGATGATATTTTGTATGATCTTACTGCTGCCCATAATTTATTTATATACACATTTAATATAAATAGGATTTAAAATAATTAATAACCAAATCATAGATGAAGTTTTACCATAAATAAACTTGCTGCGAATTGG